>Ga0116147_1000201_pt1 | contig 71932 bp, 57 predicted proteins | sample AD_JPNHG3_MetaG_FD_89749 | JGI IMG/M metagenome (GOLD analysis project Ga0116147, IMG submission 89749) | Active sludge microbial communities of municipal wastewater-treating anaerobic digesters from Japan - AD_JPNHG3_MetaG | ecosystem: Engineered > Bioreactor > Anaerobic > Digestate | place...
AAACCTTCTTCATCTTAACACTTGGAGGTTTTTTTGTCCCGATACTCGGCTCCCCTTTTTCTTTCCTCACACGCTTAGCGTGTGGTTTATGTAACCAACGGCTTGCGCTCGTTGGTTATAATAGAAAACAGCGTGGACACGCGATGTTTTTGTTTTAGACGGAAAATACTAAGTTGTTTGATTGCGCCATTATTGTTTTGAGAAAATAGGGGGAATTTTGCGTTTTAATTTCAGGTTAAATTTTCCGCGCCGAAAAAGCTTATTATTTCTTGCCAAATATTTGGGATTAATGTATAATATGCCACTGAACGATGGAGTATGGTGTAGTGGCAGCACATGGGCCTCTGACTCCCATGGTGTAGGTTCGATTCCTACTACTCCTGCCAAAAGGCGCATTTTTCTCAAATGGAAAATGCGCCTTTTTTATTGTAGTTTGGGTTTTGGATTTCTCGCTTCCCTCAAAAAATCGCCTGTTTCAAAAACTTTCATAAACCACTAAAACTTAACTTGCGAAAAATCCAAGTTATATAAAACGCCGCAAAAACTTAAGGCCGCGATAAATAATCCAAATTGTTGATATTTTGGCGTTTCATAGTATAATATTTAGGTATGAAGCATTCCAAACTGTATTTCAACGTTATTTTAATCGCTGTTCTGCTGTTTATAGGGATATCCTCGGGGATATCGATTTTATCATACGCCACTTTCAAAAATTTACGCGAGCTTATGCCGTCGCTTTTATTCTCGGCGCTTTTCGTCGGCTGGGGTATTTACAGGCTGAATCTTGCCAGAAACTACAAAAAATACATAGAGTGCATTTCGGGCGGCATAACCTCGGCGGCCGCGATATCCAAGAGGACGGGCATTTCCTTCGATACGGTGAGAAAGCAACTTCCGTGGTATATCAAGCACAAATGGCTTTTGAACGCCTACTACGACACCGCCACCAACACCGTCATACTTCGGCGCAGCGCGGCGTTCGGCGCGGCGGTGGCTCCGTCGGGGCCGTTTGAGGAATTCGGCGCGCCGACTTCTCCAAAATCGGATATCTTTTCGCCTTTCGATATCTTAAACGAAGCACCCGAACCGCCTAAACCGCAAACGACCGAAAAAAACATCGTCCACTGCCGGGGCTGCGGCGCACAGGCGGTAGTCGGAAGGGGCGAAATCGCCGAATGCGAATATTGCGGCTCCAAGATAAAGGGGTAATATGGAAGCGATTAATTCATTTAAGCTCGACCACAATGTTTTAGACGTCGGTTTTTATTTAGAAGACGTGAGCAACAACGTCTACACCTACGATTTAAGGTTTAAAAAGCCCAACGGCGGCGACTATCTTTCCAATCCCGCCATGCACACCATTGAGCATATCTTCGCCGTAGTCATAAGAAACGGACGCCTCAAGGATAAAGTCGTTTATTTCGGGCCGATGGGCTGCCGAACCGGTTTTTATCTTCTCTTTTACGGCGTTGACCGCGAAGAAGCCAGGGCCGAAACGATATTTGCGCTTAAGGAGTGCCTGAAGCTCGACTATGTGCCCGGCAGTAAAAAAATCGAATGCGGAAACTATAAAAGCCACAGTTTAAAGGTCGCCAAAGCCGAAATAGAAAGATATCTTAAAGCAATTGACCGCGGTTAGAATAATTCAAATAATCCGATAATTAAAAAAGCCCCAAAGGAAAAGATGAAAAGAATAGGTATTATCACCGCAATGGCAAAGGAAATGCTGCCCGTTTATTCCGAGTTCGGCGACGTCGTCGGAAGCGAGACCTTTTTTAACGGCGCCGTCTACCGCTACTCCGACCGCGACAACCTCTACTTCGTCGCGACGTCGGGGATAGGCTCGATTTATGCCGCCGCCGCCACCGAGCTTTTGATTGAGCGCTACAAGGTCGAGGCGATTGTCAATTTCGGGCTTGCCGGCGGCCTCAACCCCGCCTACGGCGTCGGCGACCTCGTCGTTGCCAAGCGCGTCGTCCACCATCAGTTCGACCTTAGGGGCATAGGCGCGCCGCGCCGCGGCCAATACGAAAACCGCACCTCGCCCTTTTGGGATACCGATGAAGAGATAATAGAGCGGTTTATGCGCGTGGTAAAGGAGCCTCTGCCTCTTGCGGTCATCGCCTCGGGCGACGCTTTCGTCAGCGATAAAAAAATCAAAAACGAGCTTATAAAAGAATTTAAGGCCGATGCCTGCGATATGGAGAGCGCGGGAATTACGATTATCGCCGCCGCCCACAATATTCCCGTCTTCATCATGAAAATGATAAGCGATAAAGCGGAAGAACAGAGCGCAGCCGAATATGAAAAGTGTGTCGCGCAAGGCATCTACAACTATAAGTCCTTAATAAAAACCATCTGCGCCGCCGTCTGAGTTTTTGCAAAACAAAGACTTTAACCGCACAAAATCGTAATATAAAGTCCCGATATTAATAAAACGCCGACGAGTCGCGTTTTTCGGTTTCATTTTTGGCGCTTGCGCAATCCACAGTTTTTCGTTTTTCGTTCGATTCGGTTTCGCCCCGCGAGACTCTTACGCTTCGCTCAGAGTGACAGAAAAGCTAGCCGCTGCGTTTTCAGCAAACAAAAAGCCCTCTTCGGGCTTTTTTTATCCACAGTTATTCATTAATAATTATTAATTCGGCGAAGCCGGATTCACGGTTACTCATTATTCATTATTCATTTGGTGTAAGCCGCTTTGCCGATTGGCTGTGTTTTCGGCTTATTGCCCGCTCTCGGATATTTCTTGGGCGTCGGCGCGGTCTTTTCAAAAATAAAGAGAGTGCGGGCGGAGCCGTCGGGAAGGGTATAGGCGGGAGCGGCCGAAAAAGCGAGTCCCAGCTCCTTAGCTGCGGCCTCCGAGCCGATAAGTTCGTCGGCGGAGGTCTTGTAGGCAATAAACTTCCCGCCCGACTTTATATAGGGCGCGGAATATTCCATGATGGTGGGAAGTCCGCCCACCGCCCTCGCAAGCGCGGCGTCGAAGGACTCGCGAAGAGCGCCTTTCGCGGCGTCCTCGGCGCGAGCGTGGACGGCGGCGACGTTCTTTAGCTTAAGGCTCTTTATTACTAAATCTAAAAAATCGACACGCTTTTTGAGACAGTCCAGCATTAATACCTCAAGGTCGGGGCGGAGAATTTTTAAAGGAACGGCGGGAAATCCCGCGCCGCTTCCGACGTCGATTATTTTGGCGCTCTCGCTCAAATAGGGCGCGGCGGCTATGCTGTCTACGAAATGCTTTATTTCAAACTCAAGGGGGTCGGTTATCGAAGTTAAGTTGACTTTTTCGTTATAGCTTATCACAAGATGGTAAAAATCAATAAAAGCGGCCGCCGCGCCGTTGTCTGTTTCGAGTCCGAGCGCATTAGCCGCTATTTTAAGTTCTTCAAGTTTTTGCATTTGTCCCGAAATTTTATGGCGCCCCGCCAAAAATTTAATCCTGCTTTAGAATCTGCATAAGCTCGTAAATCCGCTGAAGGTCGTCGGCGGAAAAATAGTCTATGTAAATTCTGCCCTTTTTATCGTTGCCGACCACTTTCACTTTGGTGGCGAAGATGCGCTTCATATCGCTGACGAGCTCTTTGAGCTCGCGGCTTTGGGCGGGCTTGCCGGCGCGAGGGCCCTGCGGAATCTGTTTCCTCGTGAAGTAGAGCTTAACCCGTGTTTCTAGGTCGTGGACGGAAAGCTTGCCCGACACCGCCATTTTGGCGAAGGAGATTAAAACGTCCTTGTCGTCGATGACGACCAAGCATCTGGCGTGGCCGGCCGAAAGCTCGCGGTTTCTGACCATGTCGATGACCTCGACGGGAAGCATCAAAAGCCTTAAAAGGTTGGTGACGGTGGAGCGCGCCTTGCCTATTTCTCTCGCGACCTCGTCCTGCGTCATCTTATTTTTCTCTATAAGGTCGGAGATTGCCTCGGCTGCCTCGATGGGATTTAAATCCTCGCGCTGCAGGTTTTCGATGAGCGACTTTTTGCTCGACTCACGCTCGTCGGCCTCGTGGATTATGGCGGGAATGGCAGTCAGCCCCAGCTTTTTGCAGGCGCGGTATCTTCGCTCGCCCGCGATGATGGTGAACCTGTCGCCCTCGCGGTAGACCAAAATCGGATTCAACACGCCCACGCTCTTGATGGAAGAGGCAAGTTCGGAGAGTTTTTCATCGTCGAAATTTTTTCTTGCCTGTTCGGGGTTGGCATCGATGAGGTCAATCGCTAAATTTACAATGCTCCCTCCCGCGTTATCCTCAAAAAAATCCGACATATTTTCCTCCTTAGAAACTTGCTAGAATGATTATAACATGATAGATAATGTTTGTGAAACATTTCGTGAAACATTTTTTGCCTTGTGAAACATTTGTGAAACATTATTCGACTGCTTTTTATTCAATCTTTTAACGCATTATTTGAAAAAGGTTACTGACAATATAAAGCACTAGACAAAATGCGGAGGGAGTTTCATTGCGCGGCTAAATATCTTCTTGCGGCATATAACTACAAGCGCCAGTCAATGGGGAATATATTGTTCTTAATGAGAAAATCGTTGGTCTTGGAAAAAGGCCGAGAGCCGAAAAAGCCGTTGTGCGCCGAGAGCGGCGAGGGATGCGCCGATTCCAAAATCAAATGATGGGGAAGGGTGATGAGCATCTTTTTGCTTCTCGCGAAAGCACCCCAAAGAATGAAGACGAGCGGCTGCTTCCTTAAATTTAATTTAGAAATTATGGCGTCGGTCAAAGCCTCCCAGCCCAGCTTGGCGTGGGACATAGGCTGGCCGGCGCGCACCGTCAGCGAGGCGTTCAAAAGCAGCACTCCTTCCTTCGCCCATTTCTCGAGGTTGCCCGAGCGCGGCGCGCTGATTTTCAGGTCGGATTCCAGCTCTTTGAAAATGTTGATGAGCGAGGGCGGGCATTCTATGCCTTCGGGCACCGAAAAGCAAAGCCCGTGCGCCTGCCCCGCACCGTGGTAGGGATCCTGCCCCAAAATGACGGCCTTGACCTCTTCGTAGGGCGTCAGCTTCAAGGCACGGTAAATCATGTCGGCGGGCGGATAGACCTTGCCCGACCTATACTCGGCGACAAGCGACTCCCTAAGCCTCACGTATTTATCGGAACGGAAGTCAGCGTATAGTATTTCGTCTCATGAATTTCCTATGTTTACCATTATGAAAGCGCTTGCATTTCGTCCGAAATAATTGTTTTTATCGTCGAAACGGCACTATTAAGCTCGCATTTTGTCGTATTCTTGTTTTTACGCATCACGATTTCAATCTCGCCGGCGGCCACTGAACGCGGGCTTACCACGACGCGAATGGGCATTCCCATAAGGTCGGCGTCGGCGAATTTGACGCCGTTCGATACGTTCGTTCTGTCGTCTAAAATGACGCTGACACCCGCCGCCTTGAGGTTTTCGCAGAGGGCAAACGCCGCTTTTTCCACGGCCGCATCGTCTATTCTGAGCGCGGTGATATGCACCTTGAAGGGTGCGACGGTCATGGGCAGAATCATGCCGAAATCGTCGTTGCTCTCTTCGGCTACGGCGGCGACGGCGCGTCCCACCCCGATGCCGTAGCAACCCATTATGGGATGGACGGCGGCGCCTTTTTCGTTCAAGACCGTCATATCCATTGCCTCTGTGTATTTTGTGCCGAGCTGGAAGATATTGCCGATTTCTATGCCGTTTTCAAGCGTGAGCGGCGCGCCGCAGACCGGACAAAAGTCGCCCTCCCGCACTTTGGCGATTTCCACGAAGGTCTTGGGCGCAAAGTCACGGCCGACTTTGACGCCCTTAATATGATAGTCCGCGCGGTTGGCGCCCGCCACCATGTTGAAAGCGCCGCGCAAGGATTCGTCGAAATAAACCTCGATATTGCCGCTTAAACCCATCGGCCCGATGTTGCCCGCAAAAAGCCCCTCTTCGCCGCCGCCGTCCCATGGGATGATGTTTTTGCCCGACGCCTTTCTGAGTTTGGCCTCGTTTATCTCGAGGTCGCCTCTTATGAAGGCTAAAATAATACCTTTTTCGCCTTTTGCCGCGAATACTACCGCCTTTATCGTGCGATAAGCGGGCACACCGAGATACTCTGCCACCTCGGCAATCTCCTTGGCGTCGCCGGTAAAGACCTCTTGGGCGGTTTCGACGCCGGCGCCGAAATCGACGGACGGACGGACGGCGGTCGCGACTTCGAGGTTGGCACGGTAGCCGCACTTTTCGCAGATGGCGATAGTATCCTCGCCCGCTTTCGATAAAAGCATGAACTCGTGCGCTATACTGCCGCCCATCATGCCGCTGTCGGACTTGACGGAAATGAAGCGCTTCAAGCCTATCCGCCTGAATATATTTTCGTAGGCGGTGTGGCATTTGTCATAGTATTTTTCCAAACATTCGCGCGTCATGTGGAAGGAGTAGGCGTCCTTCATCGTGAATTCGCGGACGCGGATAAGCCCGCCGCGGCAACGCGGCTCGTCGCGGAACTTGGTTTGAATTTGATAAATCATGAATGGGAGCTGATTATAGCTCGACACGGTGTTTTTGACGAGGTGAACGGCGGCCTCCTCGTGCGTCATTCCCAAAAGCATGTCCTTGCCGTTTCTGTCTTTGAAGCGCGCCATCTCGCTTCCGATGGTGTTGTAGCGCCCCGAACTTTCCCAAAGCTCGCGCGGCATGACGACGGGAAACTTGACCTCTTGACCGTCGATTTTGTTCATTTCGTCGCGGATTATGGCTTCAATATTTTGCACCATAAGCTGGCCGGGCATGGTCAGCGAGAAAATGCCGTTGGCAACGGGTTTAATAAATCCCGCACGAAGAAGCAGCGCGTGGCTCTTTATTTTTACGTCGGAGGGAGTCTCTTTTATCCGTTCGCCCACCAGCTTGGAAAGCAGCATAGTAAAACCTCGCAATCAATATTGCCTAATATTATAGCCTAACGCCCGATATAAATCAAATTTTTATCAAAGGTTTTCCGCATTGCATAATTTGGCACAAGTTTTCGATTATGCGTTGCTATTGCATATAACTCGTCGCCAATCTGCGAGCAGCCTTGACACGACCTCTGCTATTACCTCGAGTTAATAGCCTTGTCTTTTCGTCTTAGATAAAAAATTGTTGACACGGTTTTCTTTCCCTTGTATTATTTTGTAAATAGCAAAGGCGCTATCGGTTTTTTCCGATGGCGTTCTTTTTGTTTTTGGGAGCAATATGAAGAAAGAAGGTGAAATAAGAATACTGGCCGGCTGCGCGGTAGCCGGCATAATCTCCAAATCCGGAGGCAAGATTAACGGCGGCGAGATAGTCAAAATCCTTTCCGTCATGAGAGACCGGAGCAACGGCCTCGGCGGCGGCTTTGCGGGCTACGGAATATACCCCGAGTATAAAGACTACTATGCCCTCCACGTTTTTTATGACTCGAGGGATGCAAAATATGTTTTCGAAAAGCTGCTCGAAGAGTCTTTTGACATCATCAACCTTTCCAAAATCCCGACGAAAAAAATTCCCGAGATAACCAACGAGCCTCTTATTTGGCGATACTTCGTATATCCTCTCCCGACTAGACTAGCGGACAGCCAGTCAGACGAAAGGGAGTTCGTGGCAAGATTCGTGCTGAAAACCAACTCCGAAGTTGCCGGCGCTCAGATTTTTTCGTCCGGCAAAAATATGGGCGTGTTTAAGGCAGTGGGATATCCCGAGGACGTAGGCCGTTTTTATTTGCTCGACGAATACGAGGGATATTGTTTTACCGGACACGGAAGATATCCGACCAACAGCCCGGGATGGTGGGGCGGAGCTCATCCTTTTGCGCTCTTGGACTACACCACCGTTCACAACGGAGAAATATCCAGTTACGACACCAACAGACAGTCGATGGAAATGCAGGGATATAAATGCACTCTTAAGACCGATACCGAAGTAATCACCTACATGGTGGACTACTTAAACAGAAAAGTCGGGCTGGATATGTCGGAAATTGCCGGCATATTCGCGGCGCCCTTCTGGAAAACAATCGAAGCGATGCCCAAGGACAGAAGAAAGGTTGCGACGTATTTAAGGCAGACTTTCCCCAGCGAATTGATTACCGGACCTTTCTCGATAATCGTAGGGTTTACGGGAGGGGTTATGGCGCTCAACGACCGCCTTAAGCTTCGCTCTATGATAGTCGCGGAAAAGGGCGACAGAGTTTATATTTCCTCAGAAGAAGCGGCGGTCAGAATGGTTGAACCCGCTTTAGACTCGGTATATTCTCCCATGGGAGGAGAAGCGGTGGTAATAAGGGTTAATAATGCCGACGCCCTCTAGGTCATTAACCTCAATAGATATAACCAAACAGATACAATAAGGGAAACTAAAGAAAAAAATGCCGGTTAATTTCATTTATCCAAGTTTTGAAATAGTCAGAAACGACACTCGCTGCACCGTCTGCGGGGTTTGTGTCGCGCAGTGTAGCAACGGAGTCCATCGCTTTAACGATAGTAGAAGCAGAATATTGTCGGACGAATCGCAGTGCGTTAATTGCCACAGATGCGTAGCCACCTGTCCCGAACGCGCCCTAAAGATTGTAAGGAGCGACGACTGCTTCAGGGACAATTTTAACTGGTCTCAAAAGACAATCAAGGAATTGTATCTTCAAGCGGGAAGCGGCGGCGTTCTTCTCTCGAGCATGGGAAACCCCGAAGAATATCCTACCTATTTCGACCGCATATTGCTAAACGCCTCCCAAGTAACCAACCCTTCGATAGACCCGCTCAGAGAGCCCATGGAAACAAGGGTATTCCTCGGGGGTAAGCCGGATAAAATCGAACGAAACCCGAATGGTTCTCTTATAATCAACACTCCGGTTTATCTTCCTTTGAAAATACCCGTTATGTTCTCCGCCATGAGTTACGGGTCTATTTCCTATAATGCTCACGAAGCCCTCGCTAAAGCCTCTAAAGAGCTCGGCATTTACTACAATACCGGAGAAGGCGGGCTTTATAAAGACTTTTATGAATATGGGAAAAACACCATAGTTCAAGTGGCGTCCGGCCGCTTCGGAGTTCAGACGGAGTATTTTTCCAACGCGGCGGCAATAGAAATAAAAATCGGGCAGGGAGCCAAGCCCGGAATCGGAGGGCACTTGCCCGGCGAGAAGGTTAAAGCGGCCATTTCGGAGACCAGAATGATTCCCGAAGGCACCGACGCTATTTCGCCCGCTCCTCATCACGATATATACTCGATAGAAGATTTGCGCCAACTGGTGTTTTCCATCAAAGAAGCGGTGGATTACAAAAAACCCGTCATAGTTAAGGTTGCCGCTGTTCATAACGTGGCGGCTATCGCCAGCGGAATAGCCCGTTCGGGTGCCGATATCATCGCAATCGACGGATACCGCGGCGGAACGGGCGCGGCGCCTACCAGAATAAGAGATAACGTGGGAATACCCATTGAACCGGCGCTGTCCTCCGTCGACATGAGACTGAGAGAGGAAGGAATCCGCAATCGGGTGTCTTTAGTGGTCGCCGGCTCCGTCAGAAACAGCGCCGACTTAGTAAAAGCAATAGCTCTCGGAGCGGATGCGGTATATATTGGCACGGCGGCTCTTCTCGCGATGGGATGCCATCTTTGCAGAAGCTGCCACAGCGGCAAATGCAACTGGGGAATAGCCACCCAAAATGACAAACTCGTTTCAAGATTGCATGCCGAGACCGCAAAAGAAAGGCTGGTCAATCTGATTACCGCATGGAAGCGAGAACTTCAGGAAATGATGGGCGGAATGGGAATAAACTCGGTTGAAGCGCTGAAAGGAAACAGGTTGATGCTGCGCGGCATAGGAATGACGGAAAAAGAGCTTGAAATTTTGGGAATTATGCATGCGGGAGAATAGCCGACCGATTGTCAAAAGGAAATACTATGGAAAAACAAATTATCAATTGCTCTTCCCTTTCTTCAAAAGAGATTAACTCTCTTTTAAGAGTTCCGAGAACTTCAAACGTTGCCTTAACGGGAATCCTGGGACAAAGGTTTATCGGAAGCGGAATGAAGGATATCGACGTCGAAATCTCGGGGACTCCCGGCAACGCCTTGGGGGCTTACCTTGACGGTGGAAAGATATCCGTTAAAGGAAATGCTCAGGACGCCGTCGGAGATACCATGAACGAGGGCAATATTATCATACACGGCTCCGTCGGAGACGCTTTGGGCTATTCGATGCGCGGCGGAAAAATCTACGTTAAAGAAAACAGCGGATACAGAACGGGCGTTCATATCAAAGAATACGCCGACAAGAAACCTTTAATCGTAATCGGAGGTAAGACAGGCTCGTTTTTGGGTGAATATCTGGCGGGCGGAACGATAGTGGTTTTGGGACTGGGCATAGACGGAACGGTGGCGGGCAACTTCACCGGAACGGGTATGCACGGCGGTGTAATCTATTTAAGAACCGACGTCCTCCCTCCCAATCTTCCCAAGCAAGTATCGGTTTTTGATGCAGGCAAAGATGATATTTTTTACCTTGAATCTCTCTTATCCGAATACTTTGCTTTGTTTAATCTCAAACCCGAGGAAATTCTTTCTTCCCATTTCTTTGTTTTGCGCCCCAACGCAAGAAACCCCTACAAACAGCTCTACGTGCTGAACTGATTTTTTTGGCTAAACCTCAAATCTTAATCTCGGCTTGTAGATTTTTTTTCTTATTAAACTTATTCCCTTTTATAAATCAAACATTCTGAAAATTTCTAACCGCGAATCGGGATGAAGCATAAAAAACCGTAGTCACCTACGGTTTTTTTGTGTTTTGGGGTTATTGATTATTTGAGGCCGAATTTAGTGCGGATGAAGGCAGATTGCAGTTTGTAGGGGAGAAGTCGGGAGGCGGCGGAGGCAAGTTTGTTGCGGAGGCCGGGCGCGAATATAATGGGCGGGCGGCGGCGGGCCGCCTTTTTGGCGATTGCTCGCCCCACCCTCGCGGCGTTCATGCCGCCCTGCTCGACTCTGGCAAGCTTTTTGACGGCGCGGGCGTAGCTTTCGCCGTAGTAGCCGCTCTCTTCGGGCGGAATCGTCTTGCGCTTTTTGGTGAAGGGCGTTTTGGTGCCGCCGGGCATGACGCCGGTTACTCTTATATTGAAGGGGCGAAGCTCTAAATTTAGGTCGCGGACAAAGGCGTTGAGCGCCGCCTTGGACGCCGAATAGGCGTGCTCAAAGGGAATCGGGAGGACTCCGCCCAGCGAGGACACCGCCACTATTCTGCCGCCGCCCTGCTGCTTCATTATAGGAAGCACCGTTTTTACCGCGGCAACAAAGCCCCAATAGTTGACCTCGAAAAGATACCTCGAGTCGGACTCCTCGGAAAATTCAAGCGGCGCCATCGCCGAGTATCCCGCCGAATAAACGAAGACGTCAATTTTGCCGCGCTCTTTTAAAATTTGAGCGACCGCCTCCGCCAGCGTATCGGGATAGGCGACATTGACCTCGAAATTGACCACGCCCGTATCGAGGCAGGGCGAGCGCGAGGCGTTGTAGACGAAATCTCCGCGCCTGAGATACTCCCGCGCCGTCGCGCGACCTATTCCCGACGAGCCGCCCACTATTAAGACCGTTTTTTTCATTTTAACCTCGGTTTAAGCCTGAAGGCGCGCCAAACCGCCCAAATGCGTTATATTCGCGCGCGCTATCACATAGTATTCATTATAATTATGGTTTTTTTGCGAGGTTAATATATGAAAAAAACAAAAATAATTTTGACGCTTGTCATGCTTTTCTTGGTTGTAGTCGTCCTTCTTTCGGCTTGCTCTAAAAAATCATTCGACATCGGCGCCGACGCCCGGACGGTCTACGACATTGCCGCGGTGTTCGACCCGGAGGCAAAGACGCTCAAATGCAGCCAGGAGGTCGTCTACATAAACCGAACGGGCGGGCACCTGTCCGAGGTCTGCTTCAACCTTCCCCAAAACGCCTTCAGAAAGGACGCCGCCTACCCCGCCGTTTCGCCAAAATATAAAAAGGCGAGCTACTATAACGGCGAAAGCTACGGCGGCGTGGAGTTTTCTTCGGTTTCGGTCGGGAGCAAGGCGGCCGACTATAAAATCGGAGGAGCCGACCAAAACACTCTCACCGTGACGCTTCCCTCTCTTTTGAAAAACAACGCCGAGGTCTACATCAATATGGAATACACGGTTACGCTCCCCGAATGCGCGGCGCGAATGGGCATAACCAAAACGACTGTCAACCTCGGCAACTTTTACCCGATAGCCGCGGTGTTTGAGAGCGGCCGCTTTGTTTGCGAGCCTTATTATTCTTTCGGCGACCCGTTTTTCTCGGAATGCGCCGACTATTACTTAACTCTCACCTTCCCCGAGGAATACCAAGCGGCGCACTCCGGCCGCGAGGCTTCGGGCTATTTTGAAAACGGTCTCCGCACGCTGGAAATCGAAGCGAAATCGCACCGCGACGTCGCCGTCGTGCTTTCAAAAAACTTTAAGTCGGCGAGCGACAGAATAAACGGAATTGACGTAAATTACTTCTATCTCGATGATGAAGCGCACAAAACGACACTTAAAACCGCTGTTTCGGCAATTTCGGCGTTTTCGGAGGCTTTCGGAGAATACCCTTTCGACTCTTTCACCTTCGCCGAAACCGAGCTTTACGCGGGCGGCATGGAATACGGCTCGATGGCTTATATCGCCGATTCGCTTTCGGGCGAAGCGCAGACTCAGACGCTGGTTCACGAGGTGGCGCACCAGTGGTGGTATATCGGCGTCGGCACCAACCAAATTGCCGAGGCCTGGCTCGACGAAGGCCTCTCCGACTTCTCCGTCGCGCTCTACTTTAAACGAAGCGGCGCCGCTCAAACCTACGAGCGCATGATGGACGCCGCGCTCTCGAGCTACAACGTCTATATGGCGGCGCTGGCGCCCGCCAAAAGCGATATGAAGCGTCCGCTCGGCGAGTTTATCTCCGAGGGCGAATATATCATGATTTGCTACATGAAAAGTGCGCTCATGTTTCAAAGCGTCTATGAAATCGTGGGCGAAAAGCAGTTTTTGAACGCGCTTTCCGACTTTTACCGCGACAATAAATTCAAAACGGCGACGAGCGCCGATTTAATGAAATGTTTTGATTCGCGCTGCCGCGGCGCCGCCGCGCCGATTTTCAATGCTTTTATAAAGGGCTACGTAGTGCTGGGAGCCGCCGCGCCGATAGTGGGCGAGCGGCGGCCCCACGGAAAAGCAGTAGAACCGGAGTTTCCCTTCCTGACGCAATAAAGGCGCTTCGGCTATTTTTTAAAGCAAAGCTCCTTGAGCGCCTCGTAGTAAATTTCAAACATCTTTCTGAAATCCGCCATGCTTACGCGCTCGTCGGGAGAATGGATGGTCGAGGTGACGTCGGGGAACTGAGGGCCGAATGCGACGCCTGCCGGAATGGCGCGGGCGTAAGTGCCGCCGCCGATGGCAATGGGCTCGGCGGCGTCGCCGGTAACTTTCGTGTAGGATGCGAGCAGGCTTTGCACCAAGGGATGGCTCTTTTCGACATAGAGCGGAAGATGGAAGTGCGTCTTTTCTATTTCGGCGTCGGGGAAGGCGTCTGCTAGCCGCTTCAAAACCTCGTCCTCGGTCTTGGTGACGGGATAGCGGATATCGACGACGACCCAAATTTTTTCTTCTTCACAGCCTATCATTCCTAAGTTTACGGTAAGCTTTCCGCTCGGCTCGTCGGACATGGCGAGACCGCAGTTTTCGCCGTAGTAATCGGAAAGATTTTCATAAATTAATTTAATCGAGGGGTGCTCGCCCGAAAGAATCCTGAGCATTTTTATAACCGCGTTGTCACCGAGCTCGGGATGGGCGGCATGGGCGGAGGTGCCCTTCGTCGAAAGTTTGAGCCCGTTCACCTCGGCCTCGCAGGCGTTGGGGACGACGTTGGGGCGAAGGCCGGCGGTTATTTTGATGTTTTTGGATATGGGAAGGCTAATTTTATAATTCACTATCCCCTTTTCGGCAAATATTACGGGAAAATCGGAGTCGGGCGAAAAGCCGAGCACGGGCATCTCTTCCGTCGCGGCGTAGCGTTTCATGCAGCCCCAGCCGCCGCTCTCCTCGTCGCAGCCGAAGATGAACCTTAAGCGCCGAACGGGCGTGTAGCCCTCGTCGAGTAGTCTTTTCGCGGCATAGAGCGCCGATAGCGTGGGGCCTTTGTTGTCCATTATGCCGCGGCCGTAGATATATCCGCCGTCGATTTCGCCGAGCGGGCTTTTGGTCCAGCCCTCGCCGAAAGGCACGACGTCGAGGTGGCCAAGAACGGCGAAAAGCTCGCCCTCGCCTATCTCGGCATAGCCGGCGTAGCCGTCCAAATCCTTGATTTTAAAGCCCAGCTTTTTTGCGAGCGCCAGCGTGAAATCGAGAGCCCCGCGGTTTTCACGGCCGAACGGCGCGCCTTCCTCGGCCTCGCCCTTGACGGACGGGAAGGCGATAAGCTTCAATGTGTTATTTACAAGTTCGTCAAACAAATTCATACCCTACCTTTATTTTTTGCTTTATTTTGACAAAGCCTTATGCTATCATTATTGTAAAGTCTATTATACTGTTTTAACGCCGAAAAGTGAACTGTTTAGGAGTAATATGCACGAGGACCATCGAAACAGGATGCGTGAGAGAATTATATCCTCCGGTTTGGACAGTTTGCAACCTCACGAAATCCTCGAATACATTCTGTATGCTTTTATCCCGAGAAAGGACACTAACTCAATAGCGCACGCCTTGATTGAGGCCTTCGGCTCGTTGGCCAACGTCTTGAACGCCGCCTACGACGATTTGTTTGCCGTAAAGGGCATGACTAAAAACGCCGCGCTGTTTCTGACGCTCATGCCCTCGATAGGGAGAGCATATCAAAAGTCGCTTCTTGATGCCAAGGTGCGGCTTACTGGATATTCGGCGATGTCCAATTACATAAAGCGGCTGTTCTACGGCTTGGCGGAGGAAGCCGTCTATTTAATCTCTTTGGACGTCCACGACAACCTTATAAACACCCAGCTTATTGCAAAGGGCGACAATAAATCGGTGGCGGTTTCGGCCAAGGTCGTAGTCAACGCCGCTCTTCGCGCCAAAGCGTCAAGCGTCGTCATCGCCCACAACCATCCCCGCGGCAATGCCACGCCCTCCGACGCCGACATCGACCTTACCGGCATGATTGCGGTGTCGCTTAAGCTTTTGAACATCGCGCTCTACGACCACATAATTTTCGCGGGCGAAGAGTGCTTCTCTTTCAGAAACGCGGGGATGACGGCATTTTGGGATGAGAACTGCAACAGATTTTTAGACGGCGCCAAAATCAAACACCGCGCCACGATATTTACGCAAGAAAAAAAGAACGATTAAGCAAAAATCAGAAAAAATCAAAAAATCCCAAGCTAAAAAATCGCCGTGATTTGATATAATTAGCTATGACGGTTGGTAGACCTACAAAATCATAATTCGGCGACGCTTACCGACTAAAAAAAATATTTTCTAAACGTAAGGACATGATGGACACAGTAAGAACAAGATTCGCTCCCAGCCCGACGGGCTTCATGCACATAGGCAACCTCCGCACCGCGCTCTACGCGTTTTTGTTCGCGCGCGCAAATAACGGCAAGTTCATTTTGAGAATAGAGGATACCGACCGCGAGCGCTTTATCGAGGGCGCGGTAGACGTTATCTTCTCGACGCTCAAAAAAGCCGGCCTCACGCACGACGAAGGACCGGATGTCGGCGGCGACTTTGGGCCCTATATCCAAAGCGAACGAAAGGAAATCTATACAAAATACGCCAAAAAGCTGGTTGAGCTGGGCGGCGCTTATTACTGCTTCTGCTCCAAGGAGCGTTTGGAGGAGCTGGCCGACGACAAGGGCGTCAAAAAATACGACAAGCACTGCCTTAAACTGACAAAGAGCGAGATTGAAGCAAAGCTCGCCGCCGGCGAAAGCTACGTCATCCGCCAAAACATTCCCGAACACGGCAAGACCGGCTACACCGATTTGGTTTTCGGCGAGATTGAGTTAGACTGCGCCGACCTCGAGGACAACATTCTTTTAAAGAGCGACGGCATGCCGACCTACAACTTCGCCAACGTCGTCGACGACCACCTGATGGCGATAACGCACGTCATACGCGGCAGCGAATACCTTTCCAGCACGCCCAAATATAACTTGATTTATGACAGCTTCGGCTGGCAGCGTCCCGCCTATATCCACCTTCCCGTCATAATGAAGGATGCGGCGCGAAAGCTCTCCAAGCGCTACGGCGACGCCAACTTTGAAGATTTTATTCATAAGGGCTATCTAGCCGAGGCAATCGTCAACTATATCGCGCTTTTAGGCTGGAGCCCCAAGGAAAACCGCGAAAAATTTACGCTTGACGAACTTATCGCCCGCTTTTCGGTGGACGGACTCAACAACTCCCCCGCCATCTTCGACGAGGCTAAGCTGAAATGGCTCAACGCGCAATATGTAAAGGAGCTTTCGCCCGAGGATTTTTTGGAGGTTTCCAAGCCTTACTTCGCCGAGACGGCTAAAAAATACGCTATAACAAAGCTCGCACCGCTGACTCAGCCGAGAGTGGAAATTCTCTCCGAAATCGGGGCGCTGTGGGCGTTTTTAGATAGCTACGACGGCGTGGACGCCGCGCTTTACGAAAATAAAAAGCAAAAGGCCGACAGAGCCACGGCAAAAGAGGCGCTGAAAGCGCTGATTCCGCTGCTTAGCGGAATTTCGGAATGGACTCAGCAGTCGCTGCACGACGCCGTCATGGCGTTTGCCGAGGCCTCGCCCCTAAAGAAAGGCCAGCTCCTTTGGCCGCTCCGAATAGCTGTGACCAACCGCGAGAGCACGCCGGGAGGTGCTTTTGAAATGCTCGATATTTTGGGAAAAGATGAAAGCCTGCGGCGTTTGAACTCGGCGCTCGCTGCGCTAGCGGAGTAACTCCGAATGAAAAACGCTCAACGAAAAACGAAAAACGGTGGATGGCGGCTTACGCCGAATTAATAATTAATAATGAATAATGAATAATGGTGGACGCGGCGCGTTGCGCCGAAAGAAAAACGCTCAACGAAAAACGAAAAACGGTGGATGACGGCTTACGCCGAATTAATAATTAATAATGAATAATGAATAACTGTGGATGAAAAAAGCCCGAGGAGGGCTTTTTTGTTTTATGCGCGAAGGCAAAAAATCAGTTCAGATATTCGGGCAGGTTTTCAAAGAATTTTGCGGCGGCCGCTTTAAGGTCCTCTTTGGCGGTGGGCTTAATTTCCTCGAAGGGGCGGTGCAGATAGTTTGTCTCGACGACGGCGGCCAAGCCGAAATCCCTGTGGTTTTGGATTTTGGAAATGCCCACGATGGCAACCACCGTCGTGCCGCCGCTCCGGCTAATGATGCCGTCGATGACCTTGCCGTAAAAGCTTTGGCGGTCCAGCGAGCCCTCGCCCGTTACAATTAAATCGGCCGTCCGCGCTTTTTTCCCAAAGCCGATAAGCTCCAAAACTGTGTCGATGCCGCGCTTAAGCTCGCCGCCCAAAAAGGCGAGAACGCCGCCGCCCGTGCCGCCCGCCGCGCCCGCGCCCTCTACATCCGAAACGTCGATGCCGTAATTTTTCAAAATGTCGTTTGCGTGCTTAAGGCCGTCGTCAAGCGTTAAAACGGCTCTTTTATCGGCTCCCTTTTGGGGCGCATAGACGAATGCCGCGCCGTTTTCGCCCGTGAGCGGGTTTTTTACGTCGCAGAGCGCCATTATGTTCAGATTTTTAAGGGATTCAATTTTGGCAATCTTGGAGAGCGTGCCGCCCGTGGGAATAAAGGGGCGGCCGTCTTTATCTTTGAAGACGACGCCGAGCGCCGCCGCCATACCCGCGCCCATGTCGTTGGTTGCGCTGCCGCCCATGCCCAGAATCACGCGCTTTGCGCCCGACGAAAGCGCGGCGCCGATAAGCTCGCCGACGCCGTAAGTGGTGGTGTTGAGAGGGTCTCTGGGGTTGGCAAGAGGAAGCCCCGCCGCTTCGGCAAGCTCGACGACGGCGGTTTCGCCGGCCTCAAGATAGCGAGCCGTTATCTTTTTGAAATTGGGGCCCGTCACCTCTTTTTCGATATATCGCCCGCCCAAAATCTTGAAAAAGCAGTCGAGCGTGCCCTCACCGCCGTCGGCGATGGGATATTCCGAAATCTCGGCAAAGGGATAGACGCGCGCCGCCTCGGCGGCAATGATTGCCGCCGCCTCGGACGCTTTAATCGTGCCCTTGAAGCTGTCGGGGATGACGATAATTTTCATAAGTTTATGCTCGCCCCGCGCTTTTGTAAAAGCCCTTTAACTTAACGCCTTAAACCGCCACCGTCAGCGCGATTAAAAACTGCGCCGCGTAGTAAGCCACATGGTTGGCGGCGACGAGCACGGGATTTTTAAGCTTGCTTGCGTCTTTGGAAAAGTATTGCTGCGACAAAATGAGGTCGGAAATCAAGAACAGCAACGCGCCGACGAACAGAAGGATAAACTTTTTGGAAACGAAATTGTCGGCTATCGAAAGCGCGAAGGCGAAGCTCATTAAAAAGGTGAGCTCGAAGGCGTAAATCAGCGAGGGGATTTTGAACTTGCCGTAATCTAAACCCATCTTGGGCGCGCCGAGCACGGCGGCACCGTCGAACAAAAGACCCGCGAGGACGGGAAAGACAAAAATCATCCACAAATTGGGAAGCTTGACCGCGAGGGGCAGAAACGCCAAAAGATACATGACGTGGCCGACGGCGAAGGATGACATGCCGGTGTAGGTCCAGGCGTCGTTGTCGGCGGGATAGACGATTTTAAGGTCAAGCACGATGTCGCCGACCAACCCGAACACCAGCCCGAAGATTATGAAAGCGCCGAAATACGCCTCGCCCGAGTCCTTAGCAGTAGCGTGGCGACTACGGCGACCGCAATAAAGAACAGGCTCGCCAGCGTCTTGGTTATGACGCCCAAAACGCCGCCGCGCTTAATGCGCACGATGATAAAAAGCACGGCTGCCGCCGCGCCGAGAGCGGTAATAATATAGGGGATATATTCCATAAAAACCTCCGGGTTTCTTAACTTGCCCTTTTTTATTTGCTTTTTTAATTTTGCTTTTTTTTCTAACTGCTTTTCGTTTGATTTGCTGACAAAATTCTATTGTTTTTACTTGCCTTTCGCCTTTTTATTGCCAAATAAGAGCTTTAAGCGGCTTTTTCGACAAGATAAACCCTTATTTTGTCGATTATGAATTCATTTCACCATCTGTTGTGGACTTTTTCGGCGAAGCAGATAAGGTCGGAAAACTCGATGACCCGTCCGTCGTCAAGGACCGCTTTGCCGCTCATCTTGCCGAAGACCTGATGCGGTATCATGGCAATTACGCCCAGATTGACGGGCGCGTAGCGGTCGACAATGGGATAGAAACTGGTCTCAAACCTGCCGTCGTTGGAGCTGAAAGTCCACGGCGACATGAAGTCGTCGCGGCCGTCTTTTTGCGGTATATTGAAAACCACTTCGTCGAGCTTATGCGACTTGCCGTTGAAGAAGAGCATATTTTCGGTCGCCTGCGAGGTGTCGCCGAAGCCGTAGCCGATATTGAAGCCGAAGGTGTCGCCCGAGGGAAGCCTTGTTTGGGCGCTGCCCCAATACCAGGTGTTGTCGTAAGTCCAGACGCCTCTGCCCCAGTCCAGCGTGCCCAGCGAATCGGCGGGGTCGAACTTAAAGAGGCGGTCGCCCATCTTAAAACTCCCTTCGGCGCGCATGCAGTTGATTTTGGCGTTGAAATAGAAGTGATAGGGCTTTTTAAATGGCGTCGCTATCACCATATATTCCTCGGGGAATTCCGTCAGCGTGACATCGAAGCGGAGGTCCTCTTTATTTTTGCCGAAGCCGATATATTCGCCGATAAGGCGGCGCGTCTTGCCGTCGTTTCTAAACTCCATCCACGTCATGTCGTTGCGCCACATGACGTCGCCCGACTCGGGTGTCGAGGGAAACATCATGCGCCCCATCGGGAATAAGTTGACCTTGGTCTTGGTAATTTCGAATGGTTGTTTATAGTCGATTACGGAGGCGCTGATGGCGCCGATAAAGCCGTTGTCGGCAAGCGTCAGGGCAAGCGCGAATTCTTTATTTGTGATGATGTAGTAGTCCCACTCCTTGATTCTTATCGGCTTTGCCTTGATGTCGTCGCGGCTATATTCCCAAACCATATTCTTGGCATAGCCGGGCTCGGCGATAAGACCGTCCTTAAACAGCTTTTGCTTAACAGTCACCTGATGCTGATTAGACATAATTTCCTCCCAAATACAATACTTATAATTTAGTATTATAAAGTAAACGAATGTAAAAATCAAGACAGATTTTAAGAATCAATGGACAAAAAAGACGATTGCGGCCGAGGCGATAAGGCCGGAAAGCAAAGGGATGGCGGGAAATTTTCCGCCGTTTTCCTTGACCGCGCCCGGGATAATTTCAACGAAGATGACGAAGAGCAGCCCGCCCGCGGCAACGCCGATGGAAATGCCCGAGGCTATCTCCGACACCGCGCCGATGTAGGCGCCTATAACGGCGCCCAGCGCCGTAGTCGCGCCCGCGGCCGCCGCAAGCAGCGCGGCCGCCCAGCGCTTCATGCCGCCGCCCGTGAGCGCGGCGGAAACCGCCATGCCTGCCGGCACGTTGTGAACGGCGGCGACGACGGCAAGAAGAATGGCGGTAAATGCGCTAACCACGCCCGAAGAGCCGATTGCCATGCCCTCGGGAATGTTGTGGAGAGTGAGCGCGAGAAGCATCAAAATTCCCGTCCGCATAAGTGAGTTCATTCGCCCGCACTCGCTGCATTCGCCCGCTTCCCCGCCCAAGGGCGCCTCGGCGGTTTCGCCGTGAGAATGCCCGCAGTCGCAAGTCTCCTCGTGGCCAGAGTGGTCGTGGTCATCATGCTCGGCGTGAATATGGATATGCCCGCGGCCGCGCGTCTTGCTCAAAATGCTATCGACGATTTTATCTATTAGAAGAATGCCGAAGACGCCCGCGATAAGCGCAATCAGCGCGAACACCACACCCGAATAATCGAAAAGCGGAGTTTCCGACAGCTCGACGGCCTCGGGAACAAGCTCGAAGAACACTACGCCGGCCATGATGCCGGCGGCGAAAGTCAAGACAAGCGAAATATTGCGCCCGCCCTTGCGGCCGAACACTCCGCCTATTATGCCGCCCGCCCCCATTCCGAGTGTGCCTGCGGCCAAACTAAGTATTAAAGAAAGTATAATATTGTTCATATATTCCCAGCCTGATAACTTTACCATATTTTTACAAAAAATGCAATGTTTTGTCGATTTTTTAAAACTCATATGTTAAAATGAATTATTGCCTCTTTAGCAACGGTTTAATCGCAAAAAAGTAAGGAGAGATTTATGAGCGGGCTTTTCGATATTGAAGAAATCAAGAAAAATCATCAAAAAATGGTGCAGATGGGGCCTAGGCTGACGGGCAGCGCGGCGCATAAGGAATTTATAGAGTCTATAAAGCGCGAGCTCACCGCCATCGGGCTCGAGCCCAAGACCGATACGCTGCACTTTAAACGCTGGGAGCCCGGACGCTGGGCGCTATCTTTTTCGGACGGCGGCAAAAATACAGAGGCCGAAAGCGCGAGCTATTATCCTTACAGCGGTTGCACGCCGCCCGAGGGTGTCACGGCCAAGCTCAAATATTCGGGCAAGCGCGGGCTTTCGGCATTTTTAGGCGTAAGAAATAAAATAGCGGTGGTGTCCATGCCCGTTTTCGAGGCCGGTATAGGGCTTGTCTTTAAAAAGCGCGCGGGCTTCCCCGCCGATTTCGAACCGCCCAAAAAGCAGGGAAGTCCGGTCGTCGCCACCTTCGTCATATCGCCCAATATCGGGCTGGCGCGGTTTATGGGCGCCAAGGGCGTCGTATGCGTCATGCGCGGAATCAGCCGCGACAACGCAAGAAACCAATATCTCCCCTTCATTAAGCGCTACGCCGGCATACCCGCGCTTTGGGTCGACGAAGAGGAGGGCGCAAAAATCATCGAGGCGGCCAAGCGGCGCGAGGAGGCGACATTGACGCTCGATGCCTCGGTTTATGAGAACGCCGACACCGAGACCGTTTACGCCGTGCTGCCGGGTAAAGACCCAAAGAAAACGATAATCATAAACACCCACACCGATGGCTCCAACGCATTTGAGGAGAACGCGCCGATTGCCCTGCTTTCGCTCGCCCGCTATTTCGCCGCCAAACCCGTTGAGGAGCGCGAGCATACCTTGGTATTTTCTTTCATCACCGGCCACTTCCAGCTTCACCAGTTCGGCAGCGGACTGTTTCAGGCGACCGGCAAGTTCCTGCGGCGCCATCCCGAGCTTTGGAACGGCAAAAACGGCGGCGCTCTCGCGACGGCGGGCGTGGCTTTAGAGCACCTCGGCTGCACCGAGTGGCGCGATACTCCCGATAAAAAGCAATTTGTTCAGGTCTCCGAAATCGATCCCGAGCTCGTCTATACCTCCAACCAAAAGATGGCGGAAATCTACCTCGACGCCATAAAGGATAGGACGCAGACCAAGACGCTCGTGCTCCGTCCCAAGAATATGGTTCACTTCGGCGAGGGCCAGCCCATCTGGAAGGTGGGAATTCCCTCAATCGCGCTCTGCCCCGGTCCCGACTATCTATGCAACAACGCGCCCTCGGGCTATATCGAAAAGACCAATTACACCCTCTTTTCCGAGCAAATCGAAACCTTCAAGCGCGTCATCGAAACACTCGATAAAAAATCGCGCGCCGAACTCGGCAAGAGCGACGGCTCGGCCTTCGGCTTTAAGTTTTGAAATCAAGAAATATGCGTAATTGCCAAGTTAGACTGAGTCGAAAGACTTTATATCATGTCTGGAACGCAAAATGCAAATTTAGTGCAAAAACGCAAATTACTTTTTAGCGCGATCGAGAGCCGAAAAAAAACGAGCTAGAAAGCAAAGTTAAAAAACCCCGCTTGGTATAAAGCGGGGTTTTTGTTTGAGCACCCACGCTTTCGGGAATGGCGCGGGTTTTAATTTTGGTTGCGTTTGTGCTTTACCGGCGATATAATAAATTTGACTGTTAGGGTTTTTTATCTTTTTACTTAGGAGAAATTATGGCCAGGGGACGCAAAATTTTATTGAGTATCGCCCTTTTTTCAGTTGCCGTAATTTTGGTTTTTTCAATATTTTTCACGGACGCTCGGAATATCGCAAAAGCGGAATCACCCGTTCTTAGTATTCAAGTCGAGGATGATAAATATTATGCCGTCTGGACGCCCAAATCGTCTATCGCGGTTTATAAGCTTTCGGTAGACGGCGTTATGATTGAGGCGTGCGCGTCGTGCAGAGTGGCGATAACCGCGCTTTTACAGGTTCCTAAAACTTACGTCATTTCGGTTTTGGCAAAAGAAAGCGGTGAGGCCGATTTTTCGCCCTATCTTTCGATAAACTACGATTTTGTAAAAAAGCTTGCCATGCCCGAAAATCTCAGGCTTTCGGACGGTTTTTTAGTTTGGAACAATCAAGCGGAGGCGGCGGGCTATGAAATATCGGTGTCCGTCGAAAGTTCGGCGCTCGGGACGGTCAAATTTTTTGCGGCCGAGCCGTCCTTAAGGCTAAGCTTTTCGGAGCGCGCCCGCTATAAAATTTCCGTAAAAGCGCTCGGCGGCTCCAAATATTATGAGGATTCCGAAGAAGCGCTTCTATTTTTCGATTTTCTTCCGAGCTTGGATGCTCCCAAAAACCTCAATCTTTGTCTTGTTTCGGGAGCGGTATACTTGAGCTGGTCGGCGGTCGCTAACGCCGACGGTTATGCGGTTTCTTGGCAGAATTCCGTCGAAAGCTTCAACCTCACGACCGAAAATCACTATGTAAACCTTTCCGAATCCGCTTTTTCGTCGCAAAAAATTTTGGTCATCGCGAAAAATTTCAATGGCATTTTTGCCGATTCCGCTCCCGCCGAGCTTTTAATTCCCGATGGTTTTGACGCCTCAACGCTTTTAAATTCCGAACATACCGCAAGCGGCAATATTGGCTTGAAAAACCTTGACAGCCCAAATTTTTCAGCCGGTTTAGGCGCGGATGCGTCATCGCAATTTGACGCCGGCAAGCAAACAGGCGGCCGCGACGTCAGCTGTGCGCTTTTATTTCTCTTTCTTCCGGTAGCGGCGGCCGCCGTTTTATCGGCTTTATGTGTGGCGCGAAGGCAGAGGGGGCGGCTATGAAAAAGCTCGTCCTAAAATTAATGCTTGCCGCGCTGGTTTTGGCGGTTTTCATTTTGGCGGCGGCGTCCTGCCAAGCGGAGGACGGCGGTGAGGACTTTCTTGATAAGACGGTAACGGTATCGGGCAGAGTGAGCTGTGAAGACGAAGGCCTTTCGGGCGTTTCGGTTTTTGTCGACGGCAGTTTTGCCGCTGCAACCGACCTGGACGGGCATTTCTTGCTCAACGGCATCCCCTGCCCGTCAACGCTTACTTTCGGTAAAGAAGGCTACGATATCCCGAAATACGACGTATTCGGCGACGCCGCCGATATAGTCATAGCCGCAACAAAGAGCGAAGAGGCCGACGACATTAAGTATACCGTCACGATAGCGGTGCCGGACGGCGGCAAAATACTTTTTGACGGCGCCGAGTTTTGCGGTGAAATCGAGCTTTTGGCGAGCGGCGCCTTGCTCGCCGCCGAGATAACGCTTACCGCCGTTCCCGATCTTGGTTACCGCTTTTCGCATTGGACAATGAGCGGCGCGCAAGTTTCTGAAAACGCCGAATATACCTTTATTATCGTTAAAAATACCGAAATTGCGGCATACTTCGAGGCGGAGGGCGTGACCGAAGAGCCGCCCGAAGTTGTTGTTCAAGCCTCGGGCACGCGCGTTATTTGGCAAACTCCTGAGGGAGCTTTAGGCCTTACACTCTATTTAGACGGCCAAGCCTACCTAGGCGCGGCGTCGGGCTTCGATATCGCGGATTATGCGGATTGCGACGGCGAACACCAAGTCTATTTGGTCGTTTGCGGGCTTTTGCCTTCGGGCGCCAAATACAGCATCACATCAAACATCGTGACAATTTTTTATGACCGTCCCCTGCCGCCGCCCCTTCCCCTCGGGCTGTTTATCGGCGACGACGGCGTTTACGTGTATTTCTTCGAGTCCGCTTCTTATGCCGAAATTTCTCTGATTATTGACGGCGAAGATTATGCCATCGAGCGCGATGCTCTTATTTCTCAAGACGACGGCTCTTTCAAATTTAAAATCCCGGGCGAACTCCTAAGTGCGGCGGGCGAGCACCGCATATCGCTTAAACACGTTTTGGAAAGCCGCGAGTCCGAGAATTCGGCGGAAATGACCTATTGCACCTATCTTGACATCACCCAAACATTTTCGCTTGCCGTGGACGGCGCGTTTTTAAGCTGGGACGAAATAGTGGGCGCCGTCTACTCGGTATCTTTAAACGGCATCATAATCGCAACCGACCTTACCGACAACTCTTTTGACATTTCATTCTTCGTCGTTTCGGGTCAAACCTACACCGTTAAGGTCACCGCCTGCAAAGAATACCATTACTCCCTCTCTGCAACCTTAACCCTAACTTACCCCCATTAAATCCTTGTCAAACCCCGAAATAAGCCCGCACGAGCTTTATAAGCGGAACGCCGAGCAATTTAATGATAGGGGTTTTGTTAACATAATTCCAAATCAGCGAAATTAAGATATGGGATGGGAATGTAGGCTCGAAATTACCCCATTGATGACTGGCATTCAATGGGAACCCCGAAATAAGCCCGCACGAACTTTATCGAGGTCCCCGTCAGATGAAAACATCTGGTGGGGAGAAAATAAGTGGCTGTTTCGCGAGCAGGCAGCAAACGCCGCAGACCGCCCAAAGATAAATTTCGCATTTTATATTATACAAAGTATAATATAAGGTAAAAAATATCGTGGAACAAAGACTAAAAAAACGCGCCGCAGAAGCGCGTTTTTCGCTATAAGAAAGTTAAAAATTCCGCTGAAGAAATGCGCCGATTAAATCGCAGTCAATGCAAAAACTTGGTTTCCGACGAGCAATGACTGCATATTTTATTAGCCGAACTCGTGCAGGTAGGGCAATACGCATTGCCGCACATAGGACATTTTGAGGCGCTTTCAGGATCAATTGGGCTTCCGCAACCAGCGCAAACAGTCATCATATGCTTTCCTTTCAAAAAAAATGCCTCCAAAAATATCTTAAAATAAGCATGTCCAAACGGCCATTTTTATATTCATGAATAAGCTTAAAATTCATTAAAAAAACATGCTCTTAAATTACACGAAGAAAGCTCTATATTTTTTGCTGTGAAAAAACACGAAGAAAGAAATTTTTTATTTTTCCACATTTCCACTTCCCATAACTCCCTAAAATGGTAGCGGATTTTCAAGTGTTTTTCCTATGTTTAACCTACTTTTGTGCGGCTTGTCCCTATTTTGTCCTAAAAAGCGCGAAAAATAAAATTTGCGATGTTTCGCGTGAAACAATTTGTCCCCAAAATAGTTCCACGTGGAACATATAAATATTCTACAAAAAATAGAGATTTTCAAGCCGCTTTCGAGGTTTATTACACGCGCGCAAGAGACCTGGGACGCCGGAAGGTTAGCGCGTCTTAATTTACCTTTGGCGAGGCATTGGAAGAAGACCGGATTGCACGAGAAAATGGGCCTGTATCGCCCTGCACACAAGGCAAATAAACGCAATCGCGGCCTATTTAACTGCAATTATAATCATTTTAGCCATTTAGGGGGCAAAGAGGCGTAATTTGTTCGCTACTGCAACCACAAGAGTGCATTAAATCGTCCTTTCGGGACGAAATTAGTTAAGTAAGGTCGTCATGGCGCAAGGCGGGCAGGCAAAAGCCCTATTTAAGAGTAATCCGGAGCGCTAAATCCGCTCGGAGCAAAAGGGGTGGTTGCCGGACTCGATTAGGCGGAAAGGCCGCCCTTTTATCATCGAACGGGGCTTTTGTGTGGATATGAGTGTTTTTGGCGTTTTGCCGCAAAGACGACCTCGGGCGAGCTTATCCTCGGCGAACCCTCACGCATTCGGGAAAGCAGGCGGCTTTTTTATGCGAGCTCGGGCTTTTTGCGGCGACGCGCGGCGTTTTTAGCCACGGTCCGACGCGCTGCGACCCATAAAACAAAAAATGCACTGTTTTTATCCTAAAAGCGCCAGAAAGTCACGATAATATGGGCGTTTTTCTACAAATTGTTCCACGTGAAACACGGCAAGTAATTTGCGAAAATATGTCGAAAATTACCGCGATTTTTGTTTGTGTTGTGAATCCGGGTTCGCGACGGAGTTCCCGTGGCTCGCGGTTGAATGATTTGTAGCGGGCTTAGTGAATTAAAAAATAGGTATTGAGCATTCCGGTTTTTAGAATGAGGGTATAGATTAGCCGAGTGCGTGTCAATTGTTCGTTTAACGGTGATTTTGCTCGCAAGGTAAACTCGGCGCGTCGTCACAATTATTCCGCTCGATATATAGCGCGCGGCGTGGTTCGGCTCCTCGGCGCGGAACGCTAATGCGAGTTTCAAGGGTATGCTGCTGTTAAGGAGTCTGCTTTTGCGGACGCGAACGCTTACGCGAGTCTATTTATGCTTCGTGCATTTGAGAACAGGCCGCTTAACGAGCGGCAAATATGTGGCGTCCGATTTAAACTGCAAGGAAAGCTTAAAAAGGGAATTTACGGCAGGGGGACAAATTGATAGACGGCAAGGCCGACGAGGCCGGCGCCTAAAATTATGAAAACGGGATTGACCTTTTTGAACAGCCGAAGCGCTATTAGCCCCGCGACAAACAGCCCGACCGAAGCATAGTTGAAGTTTTTAAAGCTTAGCGCTTTTAAGTTGTTGGTGCCGAAAAACGCCAAGAGCAGAATTGAAAGACCGGCCGCAGCGACAAATGCTACCACGGCAGGCTTCATGGTGTCGACTACGATGCGGACGCCTTTTAAGTTTTTATAGCGATAGAACAGAAAGGCTAGAAGCAAGACAATTACAAATGCGGGCAAAATGTAGGCGAAAGTTGAAATGATAGCCCCTAAAATTCCGCCTATTTGCATGCCCGAGAAAGTCGCGGCGTTGAGCCCGATTGGGCCGGGCGTCATTTCGGCTATCGTCACAATGTCGGCGTATTCCGAAAGAGTGAGCCAGCCATAGATGTCGACCGTCTGCTGCTGCACAAGCAGTAGCGAAGACAGCCCGCCTCCGAAGCTCATGATTCCTATTTGGAAAAACGCCCAAAACAATTTTAGATATATCATTTTTTGCCGCTAAGTCCGTTTTCTGCTTTTTTAGAAAAGACCTATTTTGTTAATATAATACTTATTTTTTAATACCGCTATTCGATAGCGTCTTATGCTTTCCGCACCGCGCGCGGCAATCCGGATTGCAAGGTTTCGGCTATTTACGAAGCAACTATAAACCTAGAGGCTTGCTTAATAGCCGGCATAATCCGTTTGCTTTGCGCCTTATGGGAGTTTTGCAGCTCCGTTTGCGGTTTTTAAATGCTTGGTCTTTTTTGCGCTAATTCGTAACTTTTGCGAACTTCTGTATTTTCGTGCTAGCGCGCTTTTTGTTGATATTTTAAGTTTTCTACTGCTTTACATCGGCCTAAGGCGTTGCGCTTTGCGCCGGGGCATATATAGTTCTTCTCAAAGTCATTTTGTTCCCGAGCCGTCACTCGGAGTTTTTTAGTTTTCGTCGCTATCTTCGGTTTCAGAAGTTTTTAAGTCAATAGCGCAATCCGAACAGGCTTGATTTTGGCAAGCCGCTTCGCTCTCGTTGATTTTATCCGCATTTTCCGAGTCGGCTTTTTGAAGATTTTCGCAAGCCGGATTTTCGATGTTCTCTGAAATTTCAGCGGTTTTGGCGCCGATTTCGGCGTTTTCGGCGGTTTCTCCCTTTAAATCGGGCGCTTCTTCGCCGTCGGCAGCTTGTGCGTTCTGAGCTTTTTCTGCGTTTTTCGGCTTTTTTGATTTTATCAGAGTAATGATAATGCCGAGGGCGACACAGCCTAAGATGATGAAGCCGACGTGAACCTTGAATGCAACGATAATTGCAAACGAAATAAGCATGACTGCAAGCGAAATATAGCTTTTCTTTTTGAGAATTGCTGCCGACATATCTATGACTACGCTCACTATGACGGCGGCTATTCCGGCCTGCATGCCCAGCATTAAAGCGTCCATCACCTTGCTGTCGCGGACCAGCCTGTATATCAGCGATACCGCGACAATAATGACGAAGGGCGGAAGCGCGGTTGCGAATACCGCCGTCAGCGCGCCCCAAATTCCCGCCAAGCGATAGCCGACAAGAATGGAGCAGTTGATTGCCATAGCGCCGGGCGCCGATTGCGCGACCGCCAGAATATCGAGCATCTCGTCTTCGCCAATCCATTTGAGTTTTTCGACAAATTTTTTCTTAATGAGGGAAATGATGACATAGCCGCCGCCCAAAGTCAACGCCGAAATCAGGGCCGTTTCGTAAAAAAGCCGCCAGAGCAGTTTGAGCTTGGATTTTTTCAACGCCTCGTCCATAGAAAACCCTAATGTATTTATTATACGTCTAAATTCGACATTTGTCACGCCCAAATGTATTTATATGTATTTTACTATTATGTAAACATTATGTTTTAGGCGTTTTTGATTGGATTTATAAAGTTATATTTTCTTTATAAAAATATAAGCCGCCCGAAGCGGCGGCTAAAATATGATATTTGGACGGGGTCGAGTTAGCTTTTGCCCGAAATCGGCTTAATCGTCCGCTTTGAGGATGGGTGTGCGGGCGGCGCGGACTTCGTCGGGGCGGGAAATCGGCGCGCTCAAGGGAACGTGGTGGAACTTTTCGGAGTCTGTCTCGGCCTCGCGGAGAATGGACAGGATTTTGCCCGCGGCGGCGCTCAGCGTCTCTTTGGATTCCGTTTCCGTCGGCTCGAACATGAGCGCTTCCTTTACGATGAGGGGGAAATACATGGTGGGCGGATGGATGCCGATATCAATCATGGCTTTGGCAACGTCAAGCGCCGACACTCCCGTTTTGGCCTTGAAGCTCTCTAGGCTCGCCACGAACTCGTGCATGCAATATCTTTTCGGCAGATAGTCGATTTCGGAAAGCTTGGATTTTAGGTAGTTCGCGTTGAGCACGGCGAGCTCGGACGCCTGCTTCAAGCCGTCGCCGCCCAGCGAAAGAATATAGGAATAGGCCTTGACCATGACGAGGAAATTGCCGAAAAAGCACTTCATTCTGCCGATAGTTTTCTTTGGCGCGGCAAAGCGGTATTTTCCGCCTTCCTTTATAACCACGGGCGAGGGCAGAAACTCGGCTAATGCGGCCTTGCAGCCCACCGGACCGGAGCCCGGCCCGCCGCCGCCGTGAGGCGTCGCAAAGGTCTTGTGAAGGTTGAGGTGGACGACGTCAAAGCCCATATCGCCGGGACGCGCCACGCCCATAATAGCATTTAAGTTTGCGCCGTCGTAGTAGAGCAGGCCGCCCGCGCCGTGCACAATTTCCTCGATTTTTTTAATGTTTTTCTCGAACATGCCGAGCGTGTTGGGGTTGGTGAGCATAAGACCGGCAATACCGCCTTCCGCGGCAGCGGCCTCAAGCGCCGCAAGGTCGACGCCGCCGTCCGAGTAAGAGGGAATGTTGACGACCGAAAGGCCGGCAAGCGCGGCGCTTGCGGGATTGGTGCCGTGCGCCGAGTCGGGGCAGAGGATTTTGACGCGGTCAAAGTCGCCGCGCGACTCGTGATAGGCCTTGATTATCTTAAGGCCGGTCAGCTCGCCGTGCGCGCCCGCCGCGGGCGTAAGCGCAAAGGCGTCCATGCCGGTGATTTCGCCAAGGCTTTTTCCTAAGCGATACATAAGCTCGGCCGCGCCCTGAACGTCTTCAACGTCCTGAAGCGGATGGACTGCGGTAAAGCCGGGCAGTGCCGCCGCCGCCTCGCCGAGCTTGGGGTTGTATTTCATGGTGCAGCTTCCCAAGGGATAAAACCCGTTGTCGACTCCGAAGGCGCGCCTGGAGAGCTCGGTGTAGTGGCGGACTAAATCGACCTCGGCCATTTCGGGAAGCTCGGGCGTAGACTCGCTCAAAAATTTATCGTCGAGCTTATACTCGGCAAGTGCGGAGGCTCCGATATAATCGGTGCGCCGTCCTTTTACGCTTTTTTCAAATATCGTTTCCATTTTTTACCTATTTTTTCCAAAGGTTCGCTTATGTTGCGGATTGATTCACAGAGCTTTTTTGGATATGGCGGATTTGATGACCGATACCGCTTTGTCGATGTCGGCCTTGGTGAGTTTTTCGGTGGCGCACCACAAAATTTTTGAGGGCGTGACGGGCAGGCCGCCTAAAATGCCGCGCCGCTTTAAGGCGTCGGACACCGCTTGCGAATCATAGTCGGACTCCGTCAAAAACTCGTTGAAAAACTCGCCGCCGTAAACCGCTTTAAAGCCTATTTCGGACAAACGGTCTTTTAAATAGTGGGCGTTTGTGACCGACCTTTGCGCTACCGCCTTCAGTCCTTCCGCGCCCAGCGCCGAGACGTAAGTTGCGGCGGTCAGCGCGCAATGCGCCTGATTGGAGCAGATGTTGGAGGACGCCTTTTCGCGGCGGATATGCTGTTCGCGCGCCTGAAGCGTCAAAACAAATGCGCGTTTTCCCTCGCGGTCGACGGTTTCGCCGACAATTCTTCCGGGAAGCTTTCTGATGAGCGGCTTTTTGGCCGCCATAAAACCGAGATAGGGCCCGCCGAAGGAGAGCGGCATGCCCAAAGGCTGTCCCTCGCCGACGGCGATGTCGGCGCCGCAGTCGCCCGCGCGCTTAAGCAGCCCCGCCGTAATGGGATAGACGCCCGCAATCAGCTTGGCGCCCGCCGCGTGAGCCAAATCCGCGGCTTTTTCTATGTCCTCGATAAGCCCGAAATAGTTGGGCTGTTCGATGTAGAGAGCGGCGTAATCCTCGCTTAAAACCGCTTTCGCGGCCTCGATATCGAGCTTGCCGGCTTTTTCGGGGGCGGCAACTATCTCCATATCGGTAAGATACGTCCTTAAAACCTCTAAGACCTGCGGCTTGACGTTGGGCGCGACCAAAAGCTTGTTTTTTGACTTTTCACGCGTCATCAGCGCCGCTTCGGCCGCCGCCGTGCCGCCGTCGTAGTGAGAGGCGTTGGACGCGTCCATCGCGGTAAGCCGGCAGATTATGGTTTGATATTCGAATATCGACTGGAGTATGCCTTGAGAAAGCTCGGCCTGGTAGGGCGTGTAGGCGGTGACGAACTCCGAGCGCGACGTGAGGGCTTTTACGACGGGCGGGATATAGTGGTCGTAGGCGCCGGCGCCGCGAAGAACGATATCAAAGCGTTTGTTCTTTTGGGACAGTCGGACAAGCTCGCGCTCGGCGTCCGCCTCGGCGATGCCGTCGGCAAGCTTAAGCTTTTTTGCGCGCAAATCCTTGGGGATATCGGCGTAAAGTCTCTTTATCGAGGGCGCGCCGATTTCTTTGAGCATCGCCTCGACGTCCTCTTTGGTGTGAGGTGTGTAACGCATAGTTTATTCCTTTTCCATGGCGTCGTATTCGGCCTCGCTAACGAGCGCGCCGATTTTGGTGTAGTCGACCTTGATAAACCAAGCCTCGCCTGCCGCGGCGTTGACGGCGGCGGGATTGTCGATAAGCTCGTCGTTGACTTCGGCGATAACGCCTTCGACGGGACTGTATATTTCGGAAACCGCCTTGACGGATTCGACCTCGGCGAAGGGCGTGCCGACCTTGACGGTGTCGCCGACCTCGGGAAGGGATACGAAGACGATGTCGCCCAGCTCTTTGACGGCGTATGCCGAAATGCCGATGGTGGCGACGGTTTTTTCAAAGCTTGCCCACTCGTGGGTCTTTTGATAGAATTTTTCCATTTTTTCCTCCTGGAGTTTCCTTATCTTGGCGGTTGCCCGCTTTTTAGCCTTGTTATTGATAGTTAATAGCTAGGTTTGCCACAACTTACGCTTTCTTATAAAACGGCATGGGAACGAACTCGGCGGCCAGCATCTTTCCCCGAACGTCGATAAACACGCGGTCGAACGCGTAGTCCGCCTTGATTCTCGCCATGGCGTAGGCGCCGCCCACGGTGGGGCAGGGCATTCCCGAGGTCGTAAAACCTATTTTTTGACCGTCTTCGCCGTAAACGTCGGCGTGCTCTCTAGCGATTCCGCGGTCGACAAGCTTAAGCCCGCGGCGGCAATATGCCGGCGGATTGTTTAAAATCGCCTCGCGCCCGATAAATTCCTCGTCGGACTTTATGAACATATCGAGTCCCACTTCGTTTGCCTTTATCTCGGCAGAAAGCTCGTGGCCGTAGAGCGGCATCGAGCTCTCGAAGCGGAGGGTATCGCGCGCACCAAGCCCGCAGGGTTCGATTCCTATCTCGCTGCCCGCTTCCATCAGTTTCTCGTAGATTTCGGCGGTATCGGCGGCATCGCAGTAGATTTCATACCCGTCTTCGCCGGTATAGCCTGTCGTGGAGACAAGGCATTTTTTGCCGAAGACCACGACGTCACGCGCAAAATAATAGCGTTTTTTAGGGATAAGCGTCATATCGGCGGTCTTTGCCATTACTTTTTCGGCAAGCGGACCTTGGACGGCAATCTGCCCGATTTTATCCGATAAATCGGTGGCTACGGCGTCCCCCGAGATGTTTTCGGTTATCCACGCGAAGTCCTTATCCTTGTTGGCGGCGTTGACGATTAAAAAATATTCCTCGTCGGAGAATTTATAGATGAGAAGGTCGTCGACTATGCCGCCGTCGGGGTAGCACATAAGCGTATAGCGGCATTGACCCACCTTAATCGTTGACACCTTGTTGGTGACCAGCCGCCTCAGCGCGGCCGCCGCCTCTTTGCCTGAAATCAAAATCTCGCCCATGTGCGAAACGTCAAACAGCCCGACGCCGCATCGAACGGCGTTATGCTCGAAAATGATGCCCTTTTGATAGTTGACCGGCAAAAGATAGCCGCCGAACTCGACTATTTTTCCGCCGAGCTTTTCGTGCGTTTCGTAGAGCGGAGTTTTTAGCGCCATATTTTTTTCCCTTATCCTTTTGGTTGTTTATTAAGGTAAACTTACTATCTATTTTAATATGAAATGCTGTGTTTTTGTCTTGTTTTTTTAATTTTGCTATTTTATCGGGCGAGCTCGCTTATCTGTTTCAGCGTTTTGCGTTTTAGCTTTTTCTTCGGCAAATGGTTTAAACGCTCTTTTCAAGCGCCGCTTGGGCGGCTTCGCGGACGGCTTCCGACACCGAGGGGTGGGGATAGACCGTTTTTGCGAGCTCCTTTGCCGTAAGTCCGTTTACCGCCGCCGCGGCAAGGCCGTAGATGAGTTCGGATGCAAATGGCGCCATGATTGTCGCGCCCAAAAGCTTCAAGCTCGCGGGCTCGAAAGCAAGTTTTACAAACCCTTCGGCGGCGTCTTGGATTTGAGCGCGGCCGTTTCCGCCTAAAATGCTCTTTGCTATTATCGCCTCACCCGCCGCAAAATTAGTGCGTCCCACCGATGCGATTTCGGGCGAGGTGTAGACGCAGGAAGGAATAAAGGCGAGGTCGTATGCGGGGGGAATATCCAAAATGTCGCAAACCGCGTTCACCGCTTGCGCCTCGGCAAAATGGGCAAGCTTGACGGCCGCCGCGGCATCGCCCACGGCGTAGACATTTTCAACCTCGGTGCGGCCGCAGATATCGGCCTTAAGCGCGGTATCGGAACTAAAGCCGGCGCTTTGAAGGTTTAAGCTCTTTACTTCGGCGACGCGCCCCACGCTGACGACGACGGCGCCGAAAACTTCGGAAATAATGCCGCCCGCGGTTTCGATTTCGACCGAAAGCCGATTAGCTTCGATTTTCTCTATTTTTCTCACCTTGGCCGCCGTCAGCACGGTGATGCCGCGCTTTTTGAAAATCAGCGCCATGCGCTGCGACACCTCGCGGTCGAAGGTGTTCAAAATATTTGCTTCCGCTTCGGCAATCGTCACTTTTTTGCCGCCGGCGTTGAAATAGCTTGCGAACTCGGCGCCGATTACGCCGCCGCCGATAATTAAAATTTTGTCGGCATCAACGGGGGTTTTGAGCACTTCGTCGGAGGTCAGGGCGTGCTCTATGCCCGAAATGGGAAGCTTCGCCGGCCGCGAGCCCGTCGCGATTACGAAATTGTTTGACTCTATGGTTTCGATTTTTCCGTCAGATAAAGCTATCTTTAAAGTGTTTTTGTCGATAAAAGAGGCTTCGCCGGTCCGGCAAATTATTTTGTTTTTTGAAAGCCTTGCCGAAAGCCCTTCGCGAAGTTTAAGAATGAGCGCGTCCTTTTTTTGATATGCCGCTTGCTCGAAAAAAATTTCGGAGCTAAGAAATCCCGCCGCCTTGGCGTCGGCAAATATATCGGCCGATTTCAAAAGCGCTTTGGTGGGAATGCAGCCGCGGTTTAAGCAGGTTCCGCCGAGCTCGCCTCTCTCCACGACGGCGACCTTTTGCCCTTCTGCCGCCGCCTTTATAGCGCCCGCCGTTCCCGCAGGCCCGCCGCCGATAAACGTAATATCAAACACTTTCAATCTCCTTTCGCGCCTTAACGAATAGTTCAATGAGCTCAAGCGCGCAGGTCTTTTCGCTTTCAAAAAGCCCTTCCGTGCCGGACGTTATTTTTATGATTTCTTCCAAATCGATGGTTTTTTCGGTGCTTTTTAACGATAAAATCGCTTTTTCGGCAAAATCCACCGCTCTCGGAAACAGGCCGTCGGTCGCGAAGGCTACCGTTTTTCCGTCGGAATAAAGGCCGGCCAAACCCCAAGAATATGTTTCGCTCGCGATTTTTTTCATCTCGCCGAATCTGCCGAAAAGCCATTTTTTGCTTTCAAACTTTCGGCGCCACTCTTGGGTTTCGGGGCGAGCGGCGATTTCTTGAAAACTAAGTTTTTTAACTTTTTCCGCGCCCGAAAACACTTTTATGAGTTCCTCGGCAATATTGTTCGGCGTGATTTCGGCGTTGAGCTCGGCAAGGTTGACTATTCTGCTTTTGACCGATTCGACGCCGCGTTTTTTTAGCTTGGCGGCGTCGACCGTCAGATAGCGCGCAAGTTTTACAGCGTCCGTATTAATGAGGAGCGTGCCGTGATGAAGGGAGGCGTGTTTAAGGTGTAAAAATGCGTTGCCCGAAAATTTTCTGCCGTCCGCCGCGATGTCGTTTCTGCCCGTCGGGCTCGCCTCTATCCCAAACGCGCAAACCGCGGCGCAAATCAACTTAAACTGCGCATCCAAGTCGTAGCAATCCTTGCCCGCTATAAATGAAAAATTCAAGTTTCCTTGGTCGTGATAGACGGCGCCTCCGCCGGTGCGGCGGCGGGCGAGATAGCCCTCCTCGGCGCTGAGAAGGTTGACATCGAGCTCAAAATAAGGGTCCTGATTTTTGCCTATAACGACGGTTCTTTCGTTTTGCCAGAGATAAAGTATGATTTCAGAGGGAAGGACGGCGTCTAAAAGGGCGCTCTCCACCGCAAGATTTAAGTAAGGATTGAGGCTTTCGCCGACTAAGACCTCGCGTTTTTCCACACGGCTATTATATATTTTTTACCGTTATAAGGCAATTGTTTGAGGACGGAAACGCCCTGCAATCTAAAAATTATATTGAGGGTCTAAATTGACTTTTAAGTAAATTTTTGGTAAACTTTGGGAGTATATGAAAACAGCGGGCGAATTTTATAAAGTAAGCGAAAGCCGTTTTATCTCGGACGCCGAGGCGGCGGGCTTTTCTGACGCAAAGGCGGCCTATCAGAAAATTGTTTTGCCCAAGCGCGCCACGCGCGGCTCGGCGGGCTACGATTTTTTTCTGCCCTTTCATTTAGAGCTTAAAGCGGGTGACTCGGTCATTGTGCCGACGGGCGTCTGCGCCAAAATCAATGACGGCTTCGCGCTTTTCATCTTCCCCAAAAGCGGGCTGGGCTTTAACTTCCGGCTGCAGCTTGACAACACGGTGGGGATAGTTGACACCGATTATTTTTTTGCCGACAACGAAGGCCATATTATGATTAAAATCGGCAACAACTCACGCGAGGGAAAAACGCTCTCTCTTGCCGCAGGTAAGGGATTCGCTCAAGGAGTGTTTTTACCCTTCGGAATAACCGAAAGCGATGATGCCAAAGCGCCCAGAAGGGGCGGCTTCGGAAGCACCGAGGTGTGAAAGGTTTATAAAATTTAAAAAACAAACGAGCGGGGTTTTTATATTTTCGGGAAAAAAGCAAAAAACAAATTTTTTTGGCAAGGTTTATAAAATTTAAAAAGCAAACGAGCGGGATTTTTATATTTTCGGGAAAAAAGCAAAAAACAAATTTTTTTGGCGTCGGGTAAAATAATAAAACTACCAAGGTAGAGGTGAACATGGTTTACGATATAGTGATTGCGGGAGGCGGGCCCGCCGGACTTTCGGCGGCGATTTACGCCGCGAGAGGCGGTCTTAGGACGCTGATTATCGAAAAATACGGGCCGGGCGGTCAGGCCGCGCTCACTTCGGACATTGAAAACTATCCCGGCGTCAAACGGATTGCCGGCGCTTCGCTGGCCGAGACCATGAAGGAGCAGGCAGAGGAGTTCGGCGCCGAGTTTATGTTTGATAACATATTAAACTTTTCGCTCGACGGCGAAAAAAAGATTATTTACACCGAGTTCGGCGGCGAAATCACGGCGCGGGCGGTCATTTTAGCCATGGGCGCCAACCCCAGGCTTTTGGACGTGCCGGGCGAGGCCGAATTCACGGGCAAAGGCGTATCATATTGCGCTACCTGCGACGGCGCTTTCTTCAAAGGCAAGACGGTGGCGGTGGTGGGCGGCGGAAATACCGCGGCGGAAGATGCGCTGTATCTTACCCGATTCGCCAAAAAAGTCTATATAATTCACCGCCGTGACGCCCTTCGCGCCTCGCAAATTTTGGCGGATAGGCTGAAGTCGGCGGGCGTCAAGCCGATTTGGGACAGCGTCGTCACCGCGCTGTTCGGCGAAAACAAACTAAACCGCGCCGAACTGAAAAATTTAAAGACCTCACATCTTTCCGAAATGGAACTGGACGGCATCTTTGTGGCGGTGGGGCGGGTGCCGTCGACGTCGGGTCTTCCCTCCTCGATTTTGGGCGAAGGCGGCTACATTGCGGCGGACGCCGAAATGAAAACCCAAATTGCGGGCGTTTTTGCGGCGGGCGATATCGTGGTAAAGCCGCTTAGACAGGTAATCACCGCCGCCGCCGACGGCGCCATTGCCGCGACCTCGGCCGTCCACTACGTTAACCAAATGAAAAATTAGCCTTTGGGGGCTTTTAGTTAAAAAATCCGACAGAGCTCTGTCGGATTTTTTTGTTTTCACTTATTTTGATATCGGGATTGAAGGCTAAAAAGCTATTCGCTTTTGGATTTCACCTTGGCAAGTTTCGCCTTAATTTTCAAATAGAGTTCGGAGAGCCGAAAGAGCTCCCGCTGCCTCTCGGCGGGCGTCATTTTTTCAAACGCTTCGCGGTTTATAAGCTCGCCTATCGGGTTAATGAGCTCGGATTCCCGCGCCAAAATATCGAGAATTTTTCGGTAAAGCTCGCGTTCCATCAAGGGCAACTCGGACATCACACTATCTTTTTGCACCGCTTTGTAGTTGTTTTCCGTGACGCGCTTTTTTGCCTCGGCGGCCATCAGCCTGAGCTTGCCCTTAGGGTGCTTTACATTGCTCATATTCCCTCTCCTAATAAAAATAATAGCAAAAATCCAACGCAAATGTAATAGTCTTGACAAAAATAGTCACAAAAATTTATAAACCGCGCAACGGGCTGCCCATTGAATGGCGCGCGCATTCAATGAGGAAGCCCGAACGATAAACGCTCAACGAAAAACGAAAAACTGTGGATAGCGGCTTTCACCGAACGAAAAACGCTCAACGAAAAACGAAAAACTGCGGATTGCGGCTTTCGCGGAATGAATATGATTAACGAATAATGAATAATGTGGTTGCTTTACCGCTTTATTTGAGAAAAAAATTTTTTTGGCGATTTTGGAGCAAGTCACTCGCGGAAAATATTTTGAATATAATATTCCATCATGGATAAATCTTGTTTATTTGGAACCGATGGAATCCGCGCCGAAGGGCGTCTGCTGCTCTTTGAACACACCGCGCTCAGGCTCGCCCGCGTTTTGGGCGGATATAAGCCGAAGCGCATCGTCGTAGCGAGGGACACCAGAAACACCTCGGAGGAGATTTACGCCGAGCTAATCGAGGGCTTGAGCGAATTTGACCTCGAGATTATTTCGGCGGGGATAATCCCCACACCCGTGCTCGCCTTTTTAGTCAAAAAATTCGAGGCGGACTACGGCGTCATGGTGACGGCGTCCCACAACCCGCCCACCGACAACGGCTTAAAAACGCTGGTTGCCGAAGGCGAAAAGCCGCCCGCCTCGCTGGAGGAGCGCTTCAACGAGCAGATGGAAAACCCCGCGAAAGGCTTAGGCGCCGCTAAGCTTGTTGACCTTCAAGACGCCAAGGCGATTTATTGCGACTATGTTAAAGAGGCGGTCAACGCCTCGTTTTCGGGCATATCAATAACGCTTGACTGCTGTTTCGGCGCTACCGCGGGTTTCGCGGCGGACATCTTTTCCGCCTTGGGCGCCTCCGTCACCGCACTTTGCAACTCTTACGACGGCGATTTGGTCAACGTCTATTCGGGCTCGACGCACCCCGAGTTTTTATCGACAAAGATGACTGACGGCGTCGGCTTCGCCTTCGACGGCGACGGCGACCGCGTGATAGGGATTTATGACGGCAAGCTTCTCGACGGCGACCATTTTCTATATTACATTTCCGACTATCTTCTCTCGCGCGGGCTTCTCAAAAATAACATAGTCGTCGGCACCTCGATGACCAACTCCGCCCTCGAATGCTTTTTATCCCGTCGGGGCGTCAAGCTCCACCGCGCCGACGTCGGCGACAAATACGTGCTCGCCGATATGAAACGCCTGAACGCCGCTCTCGGCGGCGAGAGGAGCGGACACCTCATAATCGGCGACTACGTTGCGACCTGCGACGGCATCATGTCGGCGGCGTGGTTTTTAAAGACGCGGCTTATCACCGACCTTCCCGACTATAAACCCTATCCCGTCACCGAGAAAAACGTTGCCGTCCGCGATAAATACGCCGCGATGTCCAACACTTATTTATTGAAGGAGGTCGAGCGAGCAAAGAAGCTCATGGGCGACGCCGGCTGCGTTTTAGTCAGAGCCAGCGGAACAGAGCCCGTAATCCGAATTATGGTTGAGGGTGACCCCGAAATTGCGGCTCGTATTTTGACAAAACTCACCGATGTATTGCGCGAAATTTAAGGAAAATGCGGCTTTTTTAAACTATAACAAAATTTTTTGCAACTTTTTTAACAAAACTTCTTGACAAACATTTTGGCTAATGTTAAAATTTGCTTGTAATTAAAGATTGATTATATCAGCTCATAATTTTCCCCCTTATCATATTTTGAAGAGGCCGCCCGATGTTCTTATTATTAGGCGGCCTCTTCAATTTCGGGTTATAAATGGCACAGGGCGGTGTTACTGCCCACGCGCAATTTTAGTTTTATTTGGCGCTTGCGCCGCTATCCGCAGGTTTTCGTTTTTTGTTGAGCGTTTATCGTTCGGCGTAAGCCGTTCGGCGTAAGCCGTTCGGCGTAAACCGCTATCCGCAGTTTTTCGTTTTTCGTTGAGCGTTTATCGTTCGGCGTAAGCCGCTATCCGCAGCGCTTTGACAGACGGCGGGATATGGCTTATAATTGAAAGAAGAACAACGTTTGGGAGGAGTTATGAAGACCAGATGGTATAAGGACAGCATTTTTTATCAGATTTACCCGAGAAGCTTTCGCGACAGCAACGGTGACGGCGTCGGCGATATCCGCGGCATCATCGAAAAGCTCGACTACTTAAAGGATCTCGGCGTAACGGCGGTTTGGCTTTCGCCGTGTTATAAATCCCCCAACGACGACAACGGCTACGACATCTCCGACTACCGCGACATAATGGAGGAATTCGGCACGCTGGACGACTGGAAGGAGATGATTGACGGCATGCACAAGCGCGGCATCCGCCTGATTATGGACTTGGTCGTCAACCACACCTCGGACGAGCATTTTTGGTTTCAGGAGTCCAAAAAAAGCAAGGACAACCCCTACCGCGACTACTACATTTGGCGTCCCGGCAGAGGCAAGGACGGTAAAAAGCCGCCCAACAACTGGACTTCGCGCTTTTCGGGGCCGGCGTGGGAATACGACGAGACAACGGGCGAGTGGTATCTCCACTTATTCAGCAAAAAACAGCCCGATTTGAACTGGGACAACCCCAAGGTGCGGCAGGAGGTCGCCGACATCTGCAACTACTGGCTCGACCTCGGCGTCGACGGCTTCCGCTGCGACGTCATAATTTACATATCCAAAACGGAAGGGCTCCCCGATGGCAAGTTCAACCCCATCACCTGCGGCGACGAAAAATTCGTAATCGGGCCGCACTATCACGAATATATCCATGAATTAAATAAAAACAGCTGGTCGAAATACGACATCATGACGGTGGGCGAGGGACAGGGCATCACCGTTAAGGACGCCGAGAGCATGGTCGCCGAAGACCGCGAGGAGCTCGACGCCATCTTCACCTTCGAGCACCAGGAGGCCGACGCTTTCCTCCACGTGGTGCCGCGGAAATTCAAGCTGTCGCGCTTTAAAAAGATTCTTTCGAGCTGGCAGCGCATTCCCGACAACTGCTGGAACTCGCTGTTTTTGGAAAACCACGACTATTCGCGCGTCATTCCGCGCTACGGCAAGCTTGAACACCGAAAGCAGGTCGCCAAGATGCTGGCGGTAGTCATGAACTTTCAAAAGGGCACGCCCTATATCTATCAGGGTCAGGAAATAGGCATGACCAATATCGCCGACTTTAAGCGCGAGGATTACAAGGATATCGTTTCGATTAACGTCTACGACTTCGTCAAAAAACTGTTCCCGCCGCTGCTTCCCGTCGTCAGATGGGCGCTTCAGAAGCGCGCCCGCGACCACGCCAGAACGCCGATGCAATGGAGCGCAGGTAAATACGCCGGTTTTTCCGACGTCGAGCCGTGGATGATGGTGAACCCGAACTATAAGGAGATAAACGTAGAGGAGGCTCAAAAAGACGCCGACTCGGTCTTGAACTTCTATAAAAAGCTCAACCGTTTCAGGCTCGGCAACGAGATAATAAAATGCGGAAGCTATAACGAGTTCTACCCTAAGAGCGATGATATATTCGTCTACACCCGCGAATATCAAGGAAAAGGCTACTTAGTTGCGGCAAGCTTTAGAGACAAGCCGACCGCTTTCGCCTTGCCTGAGGAGCTGAAGAAGAAGGCCTCCGGCTTCAAACTCGTCATGTCGAATTATGATTTGGACGATTCCGAAAAAATCTCCGACAGGTTTTTAAAGCCCTACGAAACGTTCGTTTACGAATATAGCTATAAAGAATAATCAATGTTTTATTGCTGAAACTCTTTAAAAAATGACAAAAAATCCCGCAACGGTGCGGGATTTTTTTTGTGCTTAGTTTTGCGGTTGGTTTTTTGTTGCCCGATTAGGTATGAGCTATAAATTTTTGCGAAAGGCGTTAATAAGCAATTAGAACTTAAAGACAACGGCTTCGTAGGGGCGCAGGCTTACGGGCGCGGGCTCATTTTCGGCGTGAGGATAGTTGCTGATAATAAGCTTGCCCCCGTTTAAGTCAATGCCCTTTGGGGCAACAAAGGGGACGTCGCATGTAGTGAAGTTTATGGCGACCAAAAGCTTTTCACCGAGGTAGTTTCTTTCGTAGACGAACAGCTTTTTACTGAATTTGTTGTGGAGGATAAAGTCGCCGTAAAGCACCGTTTTATTTCCTTTTCGGAACTTTATCAGCTCTTTATAGTAGTTTAAAATGCTGTTTTCGTTGTTTAAGGCGTCTTCGACGTTAACTTTTTTATGGTTGGGGTTAACGCGGAACCACGGTTCGGATTTAGAAAATCCGGCGTATTTACCTGCGCTCCATTGCACCGGCGTTCTGGCGTTGTCGCGGGCGGCGTAGGCGGCCTTTGCCATGACGTTCTCGTGGGAGAAGCCCAGCTTTCTAAAAAGCCGATAGCAGGCGAAGGTGTTGACGTCGGCGTAGTCGGAGAGCTTTTCGCCGCCGATGTTGGTCATGCCGATTTCCTGCCCTTGATAGATGAAGGGAGTACCCGAAAGCAAGAGATACATGGTGGCAAGCGCCTTGGCGCTCAGCGCGCGGTAGGCCTCGTGGTCGCAGCCGTAGCGCGAAACGATGCGCGGCTGGTCATGGTTTTCGATAAACAATGTGTTCCACGCCTTGCCGTAGAGCTTGGTCTGCCAATTATTGAGAACCCTCTTTAATTTTCTGAGGTTGAAGGGGCGCCTCAGCCAGCTGAACAAGAAACAATCCGCCTCCATGTGCTGGAAGCCGAACATCATGTTGAGCTCCTGATTTTCGCCTTCGGATATGAACTTGAGAGCGCGTTTGGGCGTCATCATGGGCGCCTCACCCACCGTCATGGCGCCGTAGCTTGCCCAAACTTCCTTAAATTCTTTCAGGTATTCGTGAAGGTGCGGGCCGTTTGCGTAGTGCTCGATGCCGCGCGCGGCGGGAATGGGAAAGCCGTTGGGCAGGCCTTCACGCTTGCTTATGAAAGTGATGACGTCCTCGCGGAAGCCGTCGACACCCATATCCAGCCAAAAGCGCATGATGTCCTTGACCTCTTCTCGGACCTTGGGGTTGTCCATGTTGAGGTCGGGCTGCTCGACAGCGAAAAGGTGGAGGTAATATTCGCCGCGAACTTCGTCGAATTCCCACGCCTCGCCGGGGAAGGTCGCCGTCCAATTGTTGGGCTTTTTCTTGCCGTCTTTTCCCTTGCCGGGGCGCCAAATATAATAATCCTTATAAGGGTTGTCGTCGCCGCCTTTTCTGCTTTCCAAAAACCAGCGGTGCTTGTTGGATGTGTGGTTAATGACGAGGTCCATTATGACCTTGATTCCGAGTGCGTGCGCAGCGTCCAAAACCGCCTTGAAATCGTCGAGAGTGCCGTATTCGGGCGCGATGTCGCGGTAGTCGGCTATGTCGTAACCGTAGTCGCTTTGCGGCGAAACGTAGAGCGGCGAAAACCAAATGGCGTCGCAGCCCAACTCCTTGATATAGGGAAGCTTTTCCAAAATTCCCTTAAGGTCGCCGATGCCGTCATTGTTGCCGTCTTTGAAGCTTCTCGGCCAAATCTGATAAAAGCAGGCCTCTTTCCACCATTGAACGTTTGATTTCTCCATATCTCTCCGCCTTAAAATTGTTTTAAAAGCATAATCATATTACCACGAGGCACTAAAAAAAACAATATTTTATCGACACTTGTCTAAGTTAAGTTTATTTTACCTGCAAAAAAACAGATTTTTTATTTGGTTTTTAATTCGAAAGACATATAAAAGACGAAAATTTTCTTAAAAAAGGGCTTTTACGGCTTGACAGAACATAAACAGCAATAATATAATGACAGTATTGATATATAAACACATTATATACAAGGAGCCGATATGAAAAAAACTTATAAAGCCGAGCTTTGGGACACCATTCACAAATTTTTCGGCGATTACAACGACCATATGATGCACGCCGTCCTGGAGACCGACGGCAAACTTGATATAGAGCTTTTTAAGCGCGCTTTCGCCGCCGCTACGGAGGTTTTCCCGCTCTTTTTAACTCGTTTTCGGGCGGGGCTTTTTAGGAGCAAGTGGGTGGAAACCGACCTTGCGCCCGAGGACGCCGTTCAAGTCATAGAGGGCGCCGAGCTTTCCGACAAAGAGAGATTTTTAACCTCCAAAATCGCCGAAAAGAAAGGCCCGCAAGTTAAAATCGCCATATTCAGAGGAGAGGAGAGCGACACCGTCTGTTTTTTAATCAACCACATGCTGTTCGACGGCGCCGCCTTCAAGGAGTGGCTGGCGTTGCTTTCAAGGTGCTACACCAACTTAAAGTATAATCCTAATTATAAGGATTCCTTTACGAGCGGCTCGAGAAAATTTTCCGAGCTCTATGACGGCTTTTCGCTGAGCGACAAAATCAAGTCGGCCGCCATGGTCGATTACGGCAAAAAGAACGCCGAGAAGCGCGGCTTCCCCTTTGAAAAGGCCGTCTACGGCTCGCCCATGATTTTGACAAGAGCAATAGATAACGGACGATTTACCGCCCTCAAGGCCTTTTCCAAAAAATACGGCTTTACGGTGAACGACGTCATTTTGGCCGCATACGCTCGCGCCATGGCGAGGCTCACCGAGGGCTCTTCCGCGCCGCTTGAAATCGACTGTATCATAGATCTTCGCCGCTATCTTCCCGAGAAAAAGACCAAGGGGCTCACAAATTTTGTCTCCAAGATGGTCTGCCGCGCCGAAGGCAGCCCCGCCGAAGACATCATGGCGGCAGTCCGCAAGGTGCACGACGAAATGATAATAAGTAAGTCGAAATATCCCGGCCTAAACGGACTCTTTCTGCTTCAGCTCGGCTATTCGCTTCTCCCTTACGGGCTTGCCAAGCTCGTCATGCGCAAGGTGTTCAACAATCCGCTCGTCGCGATGTCCAACATCGGCGTCTTCGACGAGACGGCCGCCGTTTTTGAAAAGCCGGCAAAAAGCCTTTGGCTGACGGGCTCGGTCAAATATCCCCCATATTTCCAGCTTTCACTCTCGACTTATCGCGGCGTCGTCACGCTCTGCGTTGCAATATCGGGCACGGCGCGCGACGAAGCGACGGTGAATAAGCTGTTCGACTTCATCGAAAAAGACCTCGAAAGCCTCAACAATTATCTATAACTCGTCATTGCTTAAAAATTTTACCTTCGGTTTTCAATAAAAAAATTCCGCTGTTTTCGCGGAATTTTTTCTTTCCGAAGTTATTCATTATTATTACTAATTATTAATTTTTCGTTCGGGCGCACCGCGCCGCTATCCAAAGTTTTTCGTTATTCGTTCGGCGCAGCCGATTCTTCGCTCGCCGTTTCCTCCGCAGCCGTTTCGACTGCCTCGCCGTTTTCGGCGTTTTCGTCCTCTTCTTCGGCGGGAGTCAGCGCGACGCAGATAACCTTGCTGTCGTTTTTAAGGCGCATTATGATGACGCCCTTGGTGGCGCGGCCGATTTTGCTGATATCGCGCGCCTTGATGCGGATCATGACGCCGTTATCGGCAATCAGCATGATGTCGGTGTCGGGCGGAATCACCTTAAGGCAGACCAGCCCGCCCGTCTCCTCGCTGAAGCGTCCGGCGAGAATACCCATGCCGGCGCGGCCCTGAACGCGGTATTCGTTTTGGTCGGTGCGTTTGCCGAAGCCGTTTTGGGTGACGGTCAAAATTTCGCAATCCTCCTTGATGACCGCCATATCGACGACGCTTTCGCCCTCTTTCAATTTAATGCTCTTGACGCCCTGTGCGACGCGGCCCATATCGCGGACGTCTTCCTCTTTAAAGCGGATGCATTTGCCCGAGCTGGATGCCAGAATAATCTCCTCGTCGCCCGCCGTCACCGCCGCCGCAACCAGCTCGTCGTCGGGTGCGAGCACGATGGCGATTTTGCCGTTGGTCCTAATGCTCTCGAACTCTTTAAGGTCGGTCTTTTTAATTTTGCCGTTTTTGGTGGCAAGCATGAGGTAGCCCGTCTGATTTTCCTGATGGCGGAGCATGGCCGTCACTTTCTCGTTTTCGGCAAGCTGAAGAAGATTTACGATGGCGCGCCCTCTCGCCGTTCTCGCCGCTTCGGGAATCTCGTAGCCCATCATGCGGTAGACCTTGCCCAAGTTGGTGAAAAAGAGAATATATTTGTGGGTATTGGTGATGAACATGCTTTCGACGAAGTCGTCTTCCTTGGGCTTGTGGGCCTGCATGCCGGTGCCGCCGCGGTTCTGGCTGCGGTATTCCGAAACGGGCATGCGCTTGATATATCCGAGGTGAGTCAGCGACACCACGATGTCCTGCCGCTCAATTAAATCGGCTATGTTGAGCTCGGTGTAGTCGTAGGAAAGCTCGGAGCGGCGAGGCGTGCCGTATTTTTCCTTGATTTCGAGAAGTTCGGTCTTTATTATATCGCGCACCTTTTCGGGCGAGGCTAAAATGCCCTTGAAATACTCGATTTGCCCTTCGAGCTCGACGAGCTCCTCTTTAAGTTTGCCCACTTCGAGGCCGGTAAGCCGCTGCAAGCGCATATCGAGGACGGCCGCGGCCTGCTTTTCGGAGAGCGCGAAGCCCTCCATCAGGTTTGTCATGGCGGCGGCGCGGTCGGGCGAGGCCTTAATCGTTTCAATGACGGCGTCGATGTTGTCGAGCGCGATAACAAGGCCGTGAATGATGTGCTCACGCTCCTGCGCTTTGTCGAGGTCGAAGCGGGTGCGGCGGATGACGACCTGCTCCTGATGCTCGATATAGTATTGAAGCATCTGCTTCAAATTTAAGATGCGGGGCACGCCGTCCACCAAGGCAAGCAAAATAATGCTGTTGGTTATCTGCATGTTGGTCTGCTTGTAGAGGGTGTTGAGGACGACGTTGGGATTGGCATCGCGCTTTATTTCAATGACAATCCGCATGCCCGAGCGGTCGGATTCCTCGCTGATGTCGGAAATTCCCTCGAGGCGCTTATCCTTGACCTGGTCGGCTATCGTTTCAATGAGCTTGGCTTTGTTGACTTGGTAGGGAAGTTCTGTGACGACAATCCGGCTTCTGCCGTTTGGGCTTTCCTCGATTTCGGCGCGGGCGCGGATAACTGCGCCCCCGCGGCCGGTCATGTAAGCTTGGCGGATGGCCGCCCGCCCGAGGACGACGGCGGCGGTGGGATAGTCGGGCGCGGGAATGTATTCCATGAGGTCGGCTATTTCGATGTCGGGGTTGTCGATGAGCGCGACGGTGCCGTCAATCACCTCGCCCAAGTTGTGAGGCGGTATCGACGTCGCCATGCCGACTGCTATGCCGTCGGAGCCGTTGACCAAAAGGTTGGGGAAGCGCGCGGGCAGCACCGAGGGCTGGTCCTTGGTGTTGTCGAAGTTGGGATAAAAATCGACGGTGTTTTTTTCGATGTCCCTTATCATCTCGGAGGCGATTTTACTGAGCTTAGCCTCGGTATAGCGGTATGCCGCGGCCGGGTCGCCGTCCACCGAGCCGAAGTTGCCGTGCCCGTCGACGAGGGGGCAGCGTATCGAAAAGTCCTGCGCCATCCTGACGAGGGCTTCATAGACGGAGGAGTCGCCGTGGGGGTGGTATTTGCCGAGCACGTCGCCCACTATGAGCGCGCATTTGCGGTAAGGCTTGTCCGAGGTCAGATTGAGCTCGCTCATGGAATAGAGAATCCTTCTGTGAACGGGCTTAAGGCCGTCGCGCACATCGGGAATGGCGCGCGAAACGTTGACCGCCATGGCGTAGGCGATGAAGGATTTTTTCATCTCGTCATCGACTTTGACCTTGACGATGTTGGATTTAGATAGATGCTCGATATATTCTCTGTCTTTGTCTTGATTTTTGGACATAATATCTCCTACACGTCAAGCTCGGCGACAAGCCGCGCGTTTTCTTCGATAAACTGGCGACGAAGCTCGGGCTGTTCTCCCATGAGCACGGTGAAAATTTCGTCGGCGGCTAAGGCGTCCTCCATTTGCACCTGAAGGAGCGTCCGCGTCGCCGGATTCATAGTCGTCTCCCAAAGCTGGTCTTTGTCCATTTCGCCCAAGCCTTTGTAGCGCTGGACTTCAAAGCCCTTTCTTCCCATCTCGTCAAGATAGGCGTTCAAGTCGTGTTCGTTATAAAAATATTTCTCACTTTTGCCGCGCGAAGCTTTAAAGAGCGGCGGCTGGGCGATGTAGACGTGGCCTCTTTCGATGAGGGCGGGCATGAACCTAAAGAAGAACGTCAGCATTAAAATTCTGATATGGCTGCCGTCCACGTCGGCATCAGTCATGCAGATGATGCGGTTATATCTTAGTTTTGTTTCGTCGAAATTATTGTTGATGCCGCAGCCGAACGCCGTTATCATCGACTTGATTTCCTCGTTTTCAAGCACTTTGTGAAGCCGCGCCTTTTCGACGTTTATTATCTTGCCCCTAAGCGGCAGGACGGCCTGAAAACGGCGGTCGCGCCCCTCTTTGGCGGTGCCGCCCGCGCTGTCGCCCTCGACTAAATAGATTTCGCAAACCGCGGGGTCGCGGTCGGTGCAGTCGTGGAGTTTGCCCGGAAGGGTGGTGTATTCGAGCGCGCTCTTTCTGGCGAGCTCGCGCGCCTTCCTCGCCGCCTCGCGCGCCTTCTGCGCTGTGATACTCTTAAGTATCAGCTCGCGCGCCTCTTTGGGATGCTCTTCGAGGTAGGTCCCGAATATCTCGGTGACGATTTTCCCCACGATTCCCCTCATCTCGCTGTTGCCGAGCTTGGTCTTGGTCTGGCCTTCGAACTGCGGCTCCTGCAGCTTTAAGCTCAAAACGGCCGTAATGCCCTCGCGGACGTCCTCGCCCGATAGCTTGTCGTTTTCCTTTAAGACGTTGTTGGCGCGGCCGTAGTCGTTTATAACCTTGGTGAGCGCCGCCTTGAAGCCGTCTAAATGGGTGCCGCCCTCCTCGGTGTTAATGTTGTTGGCGAAGGCTAAAATCGTCTCGTTGTAGGTGTCGTTGTATTGAAGCGCGAACTCCAGCTGTCCGTCGCGCCCCTCGGAATCGACAAAATCGGAACTGCCGTAAATTATATCGGCAAACACCGTCTCTTTGTTTTTGTTGAGGCTTTCGACGAACTGCTTGATGCCGCCCTCGTAGCGCAGAAGCTCGCGGCGCTCGGGCTCCTCGCGAAGGTCGGCTATCTCGATGGAAAGCCCGCTGTTAAGATAGGCGAGCTCGCGAAGCCGCGAGCGTAAGGTTTCGTAGTTAAATTCGTTTTGCTCGAAAATTTCCTCAAAATCGGGGAAAAAGGTCACCGTGGTGCCCGTAACGTCGCAACAACCCACTTCCTTTAAGGGCGCGTCGGCGATGCCGCGCTTGAAACTCATGGCGTAAATCTTGCCGTTTTGTTTGACCTCGACGGTCAGCCATTTAGAGAGCGCGTTGACGCAGGAAACGCCGACGCCGTGCAGCCCGCCCGAAATCTTGTAGCCGCCGCTGCCGAACTTGCCGCCGGCGTGAAGCTTGGTGAGCACCACCTCGACCGCCGATTTCCCTTCCTTTTCAATGATGCCGGTGGGAATGCCTCTGCCGTTGTCGGTGACGCGCACCGCGCCGTCTTTTAATATCTCCACCTTGATAAGGTTGCAGAACCCCGCCAGCGCCTCGTCTATCGAGTTGTCGACGACCTCGGCGACAAGATGGTGAAGCCCCCTCGAATCGGTCGAGCCGATATACATCGAGGGGCGCTTTCTGACGGGATCTAACCCTTCCAGAATCTGAATGTCCTGTTCGTTGTAGCTGTGATTTAATCCTTCCACCGCTTATGCTCCTTAACCTCGGCTTTTTACCTCGGTTTTTAGCTTGGTTTTTTAGCTTGATTTTTTAGCTTGATTTTTTAGCTTGATTTTTTAGCTTGATTTTTTAGCTTGGTTTTTAGCTTGGTTTTTAGCTTGGTTAAGGCTCTTCGTTTAACTGTTCGTTAGTATCATTTATGCCGTTATATTGCGCGGGTTAATCCTTGTCTGCCGCTGCGTAGCTAAAAAATTGCCCGCGCGTATGCACGCGCACATATTTAAGATAATATAATTATAGAATATTATATCATATAATAAACATATTGGCAACTTATGACAAATGCAAAAAAAAATCCGCAAGAAGCGGATTTTTTATCTATTATAAGATTTTTTAGCATAACCGTCGGAGTCGTGCCGAATAATTATAAACTATTTGCTAAACGGGCGTTGTTCTAATTATATTATCGGGCTTTACCGCAGAAAGCTTGAACTCGGTGCAGCTCACTATGACCTGTGTCCCCGAAACGAAATTCAAAAGGGCGGCTTGGCGGGACTCGTCGAGCTCCGACAGCACGTCGTCCAAAAGAAGCACCGGACTTTCGCCCGTTTCCGCTTTAATGAGCGCGGTTTCGGCAACCTTAAGCGCCAGCGTCGAGGTGCGGATTTGGCCTTGGGACGCGAATTTTCTGGCGTCGCGGCCGTCGAGCGCAATTTTAATATCGTCGCGATGGGGGCCGGCGCCGGTATATTTAAGATTCAAATCACGCTCTCGGCCGGCCTTGAGCGCTTCCAAAATACCCGCCCTAAGCTCCTCTTTGGTTTGTCCCGAAGTTTCGGTTTCGTATAAAAGGGATAGCTCCTCGCCGCCGCCGCTTATCGCGTAGTGAGCGCGGCGGGCATCGGCCTCCAATCCCTTTAAAAAGGCGGCGCGCTCAAAAATTATCTCGGCGCCCGTCTTTGCCATCTCGGCGTCCCAGATATCCAGCGTGTCGGCGATTGCCTTTGAGTTGCTTTCTTTAAGCAGTGCGTTCCGCTGTTTTAGAAGGCGATTGTAGCCCGAAAGCGCGAAAAAGTAGGCCTTTTTCTGCTGGCAGAGGCTGACGTCCATAAAGCGGCGGCGTTCCTCGGGCGAGTTTTTTATGAGCTTTAGCTCGTCGGGCGAAAAATAGACGACGGAGAGCATGCCGAGCAGCTCGTTGGAGCGGGCGGCGGGAATGCCGTCAATCAGCACGCTTTTTTTGTTGTTATCTAATAAAAAAACTTCGATTTTGTGGGAGCGGAACTTTTTTTCTAAATTAAGACGGACTTGCGCTTGAGAAGCGCCGTGGTTAATCATTTCCTTGTCTTTGACCGCACGGGGCGAACGGCCGAACGCCGAAAGATAGACCGCCTCCAAAAGGTTGGTTTTACCCGTCGCGTTCTTACCCTCGATAACGTTTAATCCGCTCGAAAACTCCACCGCTTTTTCTAGGTAGTTTCGGAAGTTTTTAAGCTTTAGGAGGGTTGCGTCCATTATTTTATTATATCCTAAAACACTTGAATTTCAAGCGGAAAAATATTATAATGTGCATATGGTCAACTTGGATTCCCTGTGGAAAGAAGCGCTAAGCCGCCTATCGGCCAAGATTCACGCAATCGGCTTCGAGGTTTGGGTGCAGCGGCTGGAGCCGGTGTGTTTTGTCAAGAACACGCTGGTTTTGGCGGCGCCTTCCGACGTTTCCAAAAAGACCATCGAGGCGCGCTATAAAGACACCATCGCCGAAGAGGTCATCGAATCGGCCAAGTCGACGGCGGGCGTCTCCGTCGCCGGCGTCGAAATCATAAGAGAGGACGAAAAGGAAGAATACTTAAACCGTCAGGACGAGGCGCTGCCCGACACCGGCTTTATCATAAAAGATGCCGCGGCCGACCCCCGCGACACGCTTTTTTCCTTCAACAAAAAATACACCTTCGACAACTTCATTGTGGGCAGCTCCAACGAGTTCGCGGCGGCGGCGGCCAAGGCGGTTGCCGACTGTCCCGGCACTAAATTTAACCCGCTGTTTATTTACGGCGGCGTCGGCCTCGGCAAGACGCACATGATGCACGCCATCGGCAACTACATACAAAAAAATAAGCCGCAAATCAAGGTGCTCTACGTTTCGACCAACTCATTTTTAAACGAATACCTTGATGTCATCCGGCAGAGTAACAACTCAGAGCTTAATAGAAAGTTCCGCGAAAAATACCGCCTTGTCGACGTCCTTATGCTCGACGACATTCAATACACGGCGGGAAAGGACGGCGTTCAGGAGGCCATCTTCCACATTTTCAACGACCTCCACCACATGAACAAGCAAATTATTTTCTCCTCCGACCGTCCGCCCAAGGATATCGCCCATCTTTCCGAGCGTCTCAGAACCCGTTTCACTTGGGGCTTGACCGTCGATATCCAGCCGCCCGATCTCGAGACCAGAATCGCTATTTTGGAAGAAAAGGCCAAGCAGGAGGGTTTCTTCCTGACTCCCGAAGTCGCCCACTTCATCGCCGAAAACGCCGAATCCAACGTCCGCGATATGGAAGGGCTTTTAAATAAAGTCATCTTCTACTCCTCGCTGTCGGGCCATCCCGTCAGCACGGTGGCCGCAGCAAGAGAGGCTTTAAAAGACATCATCGACGTGCCGAGAGATACCATAGACGCCAACGACATCATCTTTTTCACCTGCAAATATTTCAACATCTCCACCGCCGACATAACGGGCAAAAAGAAGAATAAAGAGATTGTCGAACCGAGAATGATAGCTATTTATCTCATAACCGAGATGCTGTCCCTCCCGCTCGTCACCATCGGCGGCTATTTCGGCGGCCGCGACCACACCACCGTCATACACGCTAGGGATAAGATTGCGGAGGGGCTGAAAACTAACCCTAAACTTCGGATACAGTTGCAAGACATCAAAGACATGTTATTACATAGGTAGAATTCAGATATGAGCGCGGGGCGTTGTTTCTGTCTTCGTCGTGAGGCAGTTACGTATTATAATACGCGCCTGCCCCTTTTTCGACGAGCCTAGCCCGGCATCCCGTGTTTTAATTCTATTTTAATTTAGATTTAAAAACCGAGTGCCTCTTGCTAAACTTTATCTTTTTAATTTGAGATGTTTGTGAGGTGGGATTTGGAGAATTTAGGGCTTATTGAGAGGGAAGGCGAGGGGATTTTTTGAGCGGAAAGGGCGAAAATGGGGAAATGTGGAATAAGGGAAAAGGTTATGCACGGCTTGTCAACATTGTTTTTTGGGGTTAATGTGTTGAAATATAAGGGAATGGATGGGATGTAAACAAATCCACAGCGCTTATTGTTATTATTATTATTAAAAATACTATATGAAAATGAAAAGAGGCAAAAATGAAACTGTTTTGTGATTCCACTGATTTTGCGGATGCGGTATCTAAAGTTACCAAGGCGATGCCGCTCAAAAAATTAAACCCGATACTAGAAGGGATAAAACTTAAAGCGGAGGGCGACGTTTTGATACTGTCCTCGACCGACCTCGAGCTCGCCATTGAAAAAAAGATTAACGCCGACGTCAAAATCGAAGGAGAGGCATTGATTAACGGCAGAAGCCTTGCCGATTTTGCGCGCGGGCTTCCCGCCGTCACAATCGAAATAGACGCCACCAACCGCGAGCGCGTCAAGTTTATTTACGGCGGCGTTGCCAATTTCGCGGCAATGAACGTCTACGAATACCCCACCTTCAAAGAAGTAAAAGAGGAAACGAGCTTTAAAATTCAAAAGAAGGATTTTAAAAACATAATAAACAAAGTGATTTTTAACGCCGCGCAGGAAGACAGCCGCCCTATACTCAAGGGCGTTTGTCTGGATTTGACGGATGGAAACGTCAGCGCCGTCGCATCAAACGGCTACCGTTTGGCGCTTGCATCCGCCGCCGTCAATTACACGGGCGAAGGAAAGACCATTATAGTGCCGGCAAGAAGCCTCAGCGAGATAGCCAGGCTTATCGACGACGACGACAACGAGCTTGAGGTGGCCGTCGAAAAGAATTATTTAAAAATAGACCTCTTCCACACCGTCATCGTGACAAGGCTCATCGAGGGCGACTTCATCAATTATAAAAAAATTATTCCGACCGAGTTCACAACCGAGTTTATTTCCGACAAAAAGGATTTCGAGGACGCCGTCAACCGCGCGTCGCAGTTCAATAAAAATGATAAAAAGAACGTCGTGCGCTTCGAGATAGCCGAAAACAACCTGAACATAAAGGCGGAAGGCGAGGCCGGCGACATCGTCGAGGATATTCCCATCAAAACGGAGGGCAAGGACCTCGCTATCGGCTTCAATTCCAAATACATCATGGAGAGCCTCCGCGCCATCACCGACGCCTCGGTTAAAATGTCGTTCACGACGTCGACGGCGGCGGGCATCATGAGGCCGGCCTCCGATTTGCCCGAGCTCTACCTCATCCTTCCTATCCGTATCGTTATGTAAGTTAAAAAACTCAAAATAAACGAAAATCCGCGGAAACCCGCGGATTTTTTTAACTTGTGCAGATGAGCGCAAAACGCTTTTTCGTTTTTTACATTTTTTTGAAATGAATGTCTAAATATTATCCTGGCTATATAAAGGCTTAATCTTGTTCTTTATATTTAGTGTCGTCGAAGGGGTAGATATAGCCGGGCACGGGCACCAGCGAGTTATAGACCCGCTCGGTGTCGAAAATGGCGTATTTTTTGCCTAAAAATGTTTTAATTCCGCCGAATGAGCCCTCGAGCAGAGCGGTCGAGAGTGAAAGGTCGGCAAGGAAAACGGCGGTTTTGACGCCCGAGTCAAGGTTTTCAAGCTTCTCGGCATAGGGGGAGAGCGGGATGACGAGGCGGCCGCGGTCGTCCTTCAGCGCGGCTTGAATGACGGGCAGTATTCTTGGATAGCCCTCGCCGTCGATGTAGGCGATAAAGCGGAGGTCGCCGAGCTTGGAAGAGAGTTTTTTAGTAAGCCCCTTGATTTTTACGTCGCCCGCGGGAGATTTTTTGGCGAAGTTTTTGGCGATTTTTGCGTAAATAGCGGAGCCGGCCACTGCGCCCATTGAAAGCGCGGTCTTGTCCGAAATATCCTTGAGCGCGAAGTAGTGGACCTTGCCTATTCCGAAATAAGTGTTGTAACGAAAGAGCTTTTGGTTGTTGTATTTGTCGAATTCCTCGCCCGTCACCTCGGTGCGAAGATATTCGGCGGTGCCCGTCCACCACTCTTTTTCCATATTCATGACGAAAAAGCCGATTTTTTTGTAGCTTTTCATATATTGCTTGGAAAGCCCGTGGATAAATTCGCCGAAAGTTAGAATATCGTCGTCCTTTGTGTCGATGGTGTTGATAAAGGTGATGTGCGGCATGCCGCTCGGGTCCACCGTGGCGATAAGCCCTATTTTTCCGGTGACGGCAAATTTTTCCTTGGCCTCTTCGTTGAATTTGGTGTTCATAAATATCTCCCTTTTCGCCTAAATTTTTAATTTTCATAAGGTAGCGCAGCCGGCCCGCAACTTGCAGCCGAAACAGCGCGGTAAATAAGCTGAATTAATTAATCCGTAGCCCTGCCCGTCCAGACGGCGGCGGGAAAATACGCTTTGGCGACACCTGCGAGCGCGTCAAGCTCCTTCCTTTTCATGAGCTCGGTCGATTTAAATTCCCATTCCCGCCCGAGCAAGGTATATTTCCGCCGCGACAAGTTGTTGAAGGCAGGCAGTTCCCATCTTTCAAGATTGGGCATGCTTTCTTTTATAAAGGCGCCGATGGCCGCAATGTTCTCGGGCGTCGCGGTAGCGCCGGGGATGAGCGGCGTTCGAACCCAGACTTTGGGATAGTCGAGCGCGCCCAGCATCCGCGCGTTTTTCAATATCTGTGCATTGTCGGCGGCCGCCCATTTCTTGTGCTCGGCGGCATCGATAAACTTTAAGTCAAACAGCACAAGGTCCAAATACGGCAGAACCGGCGCAAGCCTTTCTTCGCCGTAAAGGCCGGCTGTATCAAGCGCGGTATGAACTCCCGAAGCTTTCAAGAGCTTTAAAAGCAAAAGCAAAAAATCGCTTTGAAGCATGGGCTCGCCGCCCGACAGCGTAACGCCGCCGTTCGCGCCAAAATAGGCTTTATCTTTCAATAATTCACGATAAAGTTCGGTTTCGGTGATTAAACGCCCTTTTGTTTCAATCGCGAGAGTGGGGCAGGCCTCGCCGCAGCGGCCGCAGTTTAAGCATTTTTCAAGATCAAAAATCAAGCCGTTTTCGGAAAACGAAAGTGCGCCCGCGGCGCAGGCTTCAAGGCAGGTTTTACAGAAAATGCACTTTTCCTCCGCCCAGTAGCGCTCGAAGCGCGAGCTTATGCTCTCGGGGTTGTGGCACCACTTGCAGGCAAGGTTGCAACCCTTGAAGAACACCGTGGTGCGTATGCCCGGCCCGTCCTCGGTCGACAGCCGTTGAATATCCAATATCTTTGCTTCCATTTTTTTAGCTAATGACAATAAGTTGAGCGGTTTTATAGGCTTTCGTTATGAGTTGTTAAAACCTGTTGTGCGATTCTCTCGCGATAATCTCGTTTTGGAGCTCGCGCCCGATTGAGGTAAAATAGGCGTTGTAGCCGGTGACGCGCACCAGTAGGTGGCGGTATTCCTCGGGGTGCTTCTGGGCGTCAATCAAGGTGTCGACGTCAAGCACGTTGAGCTGAAGCGCGGTGCCGCCGTTTTCAATTGCGCCCCTCAAAAATGCCTTCAGCTTTTCTTTGTGCGAGCCGTCGCGAAGCAGCGCGGGCGACAGCGTCAGCGTGTGGCTGGCGCCGTTGGGAAGGCAGTTTAGATAGTCGAGGTAGTCGCCCTTTTCGGCCTTGCCGCCCAGCGCCTTGCCCACCGAGTTTAAGTTGGCGGTCGGGCCGTTTATGTCGGCGCCGTTGCTGGGGCAGATGGCGTTGGATAAAAATTGTCCGCATTTTCTGCCGTCGGGCGAGGCGGGCAGAATATGGGAGTCGCCCACCCAGTAGTTCCAGCTCAGCATGCCGGGGCGGAGCTGAACGCCTGTCGCCGTAGTCTTGTATTTCCAAGTTTCCGCCGCCCAAAATTCCATGACGTCGCGGGCGAGCTTGTCGGCCTCGTCGTCGTCGCGGCCGAATTTAGGCGCGCGGTATTTGGCGGCGGCGGCGAGCTTGTCATAGCCATCCCAATTCGCCTTAAGCGCTTCGATAAGCTCCTTCATAGTGCAGAGCTTTTTGTCGAAAACGAGATATTTTATTGCAAGCAGGCTGTCGACGGTCGTCGCGAAGGTGACACCCTCCACGGTGGCGAATTTTATCTCGGCGCCGCCCCGCGTTATGTCGGTGGCGCTTTCTATGCAGCCTTTGACCAACAGCGAAAGATAGGGCGTGGGATGGAACTTGGCGCGAACGGCGTCGGTGCGGTCATAAAGCTCGTAAATATGCTTTACGATGAACTCGGTCTGCTTGAGATAGGCCTTATAAAATTCCTCAAAAGTCCTAAATTTTTCGGGGTCGCCGGTGCTCGCGCCACGCTCAACGCTCTTATAGGGCTTGTTCCAGAGCGCGTCGGCGTAAGTTTTAAGATTGCCGCCGAGCGCAAGCTCGACCGCTTTCAAAAGATTTAAGTTGATGTCGACGGTGCCCGAACGGTCGTTGCCCACCATGGTGTTTTCGAGGCAGCCCACCGCGGCATAGTTCCAGACGTTTTCAAGGTTGATTTTGTCGGCTATGCCGGCAATCTCGGCCTCGCGGAGAAGCCCCGCCATCGAACGCTCGTCGAAGTTTATGAGGAAGGGCGCCCCTTGGCTGGACGCAATCATGTCGACGACTTTATCTAAAAGCTTGTCGGGCGAGTTTTTGTGGAGCCGCACGTTGGGCTTGGGCTCGAGTATCGGGCTCATATCGTCGATGACGTCGAGGAGAAGATAGCTTAAATCGTTGGTGAGGTCGCCCCCGTCGGGCCCTACGCCGCTTATCATGAACAGCTGGCCGAAGCCCGCCGTTATTCCCTGATTGGCGCCGACGCGGATTTGGGCGTCGTAGGCGGTGTTGCAATGCACCCAGAAGCAACCGAGTATTTCTTTCATGAACTCCTCGCTCATACCTTCCTCGCGCGACTTATTATAGTAGGGGTAGAGGTATTGGTCGAGCCGCCCGAAGGATACGCCCGGACCGGGGTAGTTTTCGTCCGACATGACGAGCATGTGGGTGAGCCAAAGCGACTGAATCGCCTGCCAAAAGTCGCGGGCAGGGTAGCGCGGCACTACTTTGAGGTTTTCCGCCATTTTTAAAAGTTCTTCTTTGCGGCGCGCGTCGCTCTCTTTTTGGGCGAGCGAGGAGCAGAGCGCGGAGTATTTTTCGGCCAGTTCGATGGGCATCTCTGCCGCGGTCTTCATGGCGCGGAGCTCGGCGCCCTTTTCCGACGCCTTTTCTTCCTCCGTCAGCTTGGAGTAAGCCTCCTCGACTCTTTGCAGGATGTGCTCAAAGCCGTATTTTAGCACGCTTTCATAGTCGGGAATAAGATGCCCCGAAGTGGCGCCGGCGTTGCCGAAGCCGGTGTCATGAAACTTTATGACCGCCGCGCGCGTCCCGTTTTTGCCGTAGACGAGCTTGGCGCGCTCTTTATATTCCGCCTTTGTCAGGCAGTGCGAGGTGAAGAGATTGAAAACCGCGCCCGCGATAAGGTCGCCCCGCAAAATATGCCTCGGCACATGGTTGACCATCGCCTCTTTGACGAAACAGGCGCGGCGCTCGACTAAGTCCTTTTTGAAAAAGTCGGCGGGGACGTCGATTTTTTTCGCGCCCTGCGGCAAGCATTTCTGAAATGCGCCCATAAAGGCGAAAGTCTCGGGAACAATGTAATAAGTCACTTCGTTATACATCTCGTCCCAAGGCGTGCCGGTCGTGAAGACGCGGTATTCGTTGTTCCATTCCCGCTCCACACCCTCAAAGAAATAGTTTCTGAGCCACTCCACCCGCGGCGACAGGTTTTTGGGCTGTTTTATATATCTCATAATTACCTCCCTTTTAGCTTGACGACTGAAAAACTCCTATTAACTTTTTTTAGCTTGACGACTGAAAAACTCTTATTACTTTTTGTTCACATCTTTTTAGCTTGACGACTGAAAAACTTTTATTAACTTTTTGTTCACATCTTTCTTAACTTGACGACTGAAAAACTCCTATTAACTTCTTGTTCACATCTTTCTTAACTTAACTTGACAAATTTTAGCCTGACCGATTTTTAGCTTGCTAACTTAAGAACTCCTTCCTTTCCGCCGCGCTTGGATTGGCTCTCGAGCCGCGTTTGCGTGTTAAAACATCTGAAAATTTTTTATAAGTTTATTCACAAAAACAATTTTCGGTTAAATCAAAACGCTAGACGTTGAAGCGGAAGAGCACGACGTCGTTATCCTGAATGACGTAATCCTTGCCCTCGCTTCTGACCTTGCCCTGCTCCTTGGCGGCGTTGAAGGAGCCGCATTGAAGCAGTGTTTCGCAGTCGACTATCTCGGCTCTGATAAAGCCGCGCTCGAAGTCGGAGTGGATTTTGCCCGCCGCCTGAGGCGCTTTGGTGCCCTTTTCGATGGTCCAGGCGCGGGTTTCCTTTTCGCCCGCCGTCAAAAAGCTGATAAGCCCTAAAAGCGAATAGCAGGCGGTGACGAGCTTGTCGAGCCCGCTTTCCGTTATCCCTAGCTCGGCCATGAACATCTCGCGCTCATCTTCCGAAAGCGCGGCGAGCTCCTCCTCGATTTTGGCGGAGATGACGACGGTTTCGCTGCCTTCCTCGCGCGCAAACTTAGCGACGGCGTCGACGAGCGGCGAAGGCTTGCCGATTTCGCTCTCCTTTATGTTTGCGGCGTATATTACGGGCTTGGCGGACAGCAAAAAAAGCTGCTTTAATTCTTCCTTTTCATCGGCGGAGAGCGCCATCGTCCTTGTCGGCAGCCCCTTTTCGAGATGCGCCGCTATCCGCTCCAAAAACTCGGCTTCGGCGAGATATTTTTTGTCGCCGCCCTTGGCGGCGTTCTTTACTCTCGCTATTCTCCGCTCAAGCGATTCGATATCGGCCAAAATAAGCTCCAGCGCCACCGTTTCGATGTCGCGGACTGGCTCGACGCTCCCCTCGACGTGCGCTATGTTCTCGTCCTCAAAGCAACGGACGACATGCACAAGCGCGTCGACCTCGCGGATGTGCGACAAAAACTTGTTGCCCAGCCCCTCGCCTTTGGACGCGCCGCGGACCAAGCCCGCTATATCGACAAACTCAAGGGAAGTCGGCGTGATTTTTTTGCTGTTATAGAGAGCGGCAAGCTTGTCAAGACGCTTGTCGGGCACGGCGACAACGCCGACGTTGGGCTCAATAGTGCAAAAGGGATAGTTGGCGCACATCGCGCCCGCCTTGGTTATCGCGTTGAAGAGGGTGCTTTTGCCGACGTTGGGCAATCCTATTACTCCCAGTTTCATATATCTCCTGCGTTAGCTTGGGTGTCGGTAGTTAGCCGCCGCCAGGCTCCTCAGCACAATCCGCGAAATCTTTGCGGTAAGCCAACAACCTCGCGCGCTAATTATATTTATTATTTGTTTGAATATAATTAGCTTGCGGGCTGGTTATATTATAAGCCCGGCGGGGGAGATAAGTAAAGAGCAAAATGGAAATTTTGAAAGCGGTTTTATTGGGAATAGCGCAGGGGGTGACCGAGTTTCTCCCTATTTCGTCCTCGGGGCATCTGTTGCTTTTGGAAAAAGCGGGGCTGGGCGAGCCCTCGCTTTTTTACAATGTGTTGCTTCATGCGGGCAGTCTTGCCGCAGTCGTAATAATCTACCGAAAAAAGCTTTGGGAGCTTATCCGCCACCCCATAAAAAGCGAGTTCAGATGGTATGTTTTGGCATCGGTTCCCACCGCGGCGCTGGCGCTCGTCTTCAAATATTTTTTTGAAGGAGCGCTTCTTGGAAGCTATCTTCCTCTCGGCTTTATGATGACCGCGGTAGCGCTTTCCGCCATCGAGCTATTTAAAAAGAAAAGCGGACTTGATGACAGAATCGGCACTTTAAACACCAAAAACAGCCTGTTCACGGGCGTGTTTCAGGGAATAGCCGTGCTGCCGGGGGCGTCCCGAAGCGGGCTTACTCTCGCCGCGCTGACGCTTTCGGGCGTCGAGCGCGAGAAGGCGCTTGAGTTTTCTTTTCTTCTTTCGGTGCCGATAATTTTGGCCTCGGCAGCCTTCGAGCTTGCCTCGGGCGGCGCGGTCTCCGCGCCCGCATTTTTGCCTTCCGCGCTCGGCGTCGCCGCCGCTTTCATATCGGGTTTATTAGCTATAAAATTCATGCTGAGAATTATTCGCAAAAAGCCGCTTTGGGCCTTCGCCGCCTACACCTTCTTTCTTTCCCTCGCCATACTTATTATTCAAGCTTCTAAGGTTTAGTCCGCTTGATATCCGGACCGCTTTGTGATAATATAGCAAATATGGACTATCAAAAAAAGCTTGCAGCGCTTATCGAAATCGAAGGAATTGAAAAAGAAGAGATAGAGGGGTTTATCGAAATTCCCAAAGACGCCGCGATGGGCGACTATTCGCTGCCTTGTTTCCGTTTTTCCAAAGCGCTCAGAATGCCGCCCAAGGCTATTTCGGACATGTTGCTTAGCCGCCTGCCCGCCGCCGATTTTATATCAAGGGCGGAGAGCGTAAACGGATATTTGAATTTTTTTCTCGATAAAGAATATATTGCGCGGGAACTTTTGACCGCGGCCAAAGAAGGCTTCGGCTCCTCCGACATCGGCAAGGGAAAGACCGTCTGCATCGACTATTCCTCCGTCAACATCGCCAAGCCCTTCCACATCGGCCATCTGTCTACGACGGTAATCGGCGCCGCGCTCTACCGCATTTTCAGGTTTTTGGGCTATAACGCCGTTGGCATCAACCATTTGGGCGACTGGGGCACTCAGTTCGGCAAGCTCATTTCGGCATACCGCCGCTGGGGCGATAAAAAGGAAATAGAGGCGGGCGGCGTCGACGCCCTCAACAAGCTCTATGTTCGTTTTCACGCCGAGGCCGAAAAAAATCCCGAGTTAGACGAAGAGGCGCGCCGCTACTTTAAGGCAATCGAGCAGGGCGAGCAAGAATGCGTCGAGCTTTTCAACTGGTTCAAGGAGCTGACGCTCGCCGAGGTTTCCAAAATTTACCGTCTGCTCGGCATCGAGTTTGACAGCTACGCCGGCGAAAGTTTTTATTCCGATAAGATGGGGCCGGTCTTAAACGAGCTTGAGGCCAAAGGTTTGGCCGAGGAGAGCGAGGGCGCCTTAGTCGTCCGGCTGGACGAATTCGGCATGCCGCCCTGCATGCTCAAAAAAGCGGACGGCGCCACGCTCTACGCCACGCGCGACCTTGCCGCCGCCATTTACAGAAAGAATACCTACGATTTTTACAAATGCCTCTATGTCGTTGCGTATCAGCAAAATCTCCACTTCAAACAATTTTTCAAGGTTTTGGAGCTGATGGGAAAGCCGTGGGCTGCCGACCTCGAGCACGTCGCATTCGGCATGGTTTCTTTGGCCGAGGGCGCGATGTCAACGAGAAAGGGCAACGTTGTTCTTCTTAAAGACGTGTTCGCCGAATCAATCAAAAAAGCCCGCGAAATTATCGAAGAAAAGTCGCCCGAGCTCGACAACAAAGAGGAAATTTCAACCAGCATCGGCGTCGGCGCCGTGGTGTTTTGCGCGCTCTACAACAATCGGATTAAGGATATCGTGTTTTCCTTCGACAAGTTTTTAAACTTCGACGGCGAGACCGCACCCTACCTTCAATATACTCACGCCCGTGCGCGAAGCGTGCTGAAAAAGGCGGAGCGAAAGGAGCCCAAGGATTTTTCGGGGATATTGAGCGACGAGGCGTTCGAGACCGTCAAGGCCGCGCTCGCTTTTCCCGACGCCGTCAAGGCCGCCGCCGAAAAATACGAGCCGTCGATACTTTCACGCTATTTGATAGGTTTGGCGCAGCGCTTCAACCGCTTTTATCTCAATCACAGAATAGCCGACGCGCCCGAGACCGAGCGTGACTCGCGCCTGCTTCTGACTTATGTCACGGCGGAGATTTTGAGTGCGGGGCTAAAACTTCTCGGCATCGAAGCGCCTGACAGAATGTAATTTTTCAGCTCGAAATTTTCTCATAAGCGTTAAGGGAAGAGAAGCAAAGAGAAAGCCCGAGGGGCCGGAAGCCCCAAATATCAAAAACGTTTGACATAAAAAAGCTATTTAGATATACTTTTAAGGCTGTCGGCACGCTCCGCAAGGCGACGAAAGCAAATTTAATTGATTATTCAAGAGGTATGGATATATGAAAAGGACTTATCAACCCAAGAAAAGACAGAGAAGCAAAGTTCACGGCTTCCGCAAGAGAATGAAGTCTACCGGCGGCAGAAGGGTTTTGGCTTCCCGCAGAAACAGAGGCAGAAAGAGGTTGAGCGCCTGATGACGGCGTCCCCCGCGCCCGATTACCGGCTTCGTTCCGACGCCGGCTTTAAGTTTATTTACAAGCGCGGACAGGCGGCGCACACCGCCGAGCTCACCGTTGTTTACGCCAAGACGCGCGCTATGAAGGCGGGGTTTTCGGTCAGCACCAAAATCGGTAAAAGCGTGGTAAGAAATCGTGTCAAGCGGTTGCTTCGCGAAAGCTTCCGCGACATCCTGCCCAAGGTCGATAAAAGCTTCAGCTATGTCTTTATTCCGCGGGACACCATAGTCGGACTCGGATTTTGCGAAGTTCGGGCGGCCATGCTCCGCGTGCTCGAAAAAGCGGGCAAACTGACGGATTAGTTATGCGGCGTTTGGGAATAATCTTAGTCAAGTTTTACAAGCGGCTCATCTCGCCGTCGCTTAAAAGCAGATGCATCTACACGCCCGGCTGTTCAATTTACATGCTGCAGGCGATTGAAAAACACGGCTTTTTAAAGGGCTGCGCGCTGGGGGCTGCGCGCCTTCTTAGGTGCCTGCCGTGGAAAGAGGGCGGGTTCGACCCGGTTCCCGAAAATTATAGAGGTAAATTGAAGTGGATTATTTAGCGGACATAAGAAGAAAAAAGCTCAAAATATACGCCGTGGCGCTCCTTATCATTCTCTCGCTCTTCGTCTTCGCGGCATGCAATAACCAAGCGCAGGTCAACGCCGACGGCACCGTCACCGAGCCCGACAATCCCATTGCCAAATTTTTGGACATTTTAAATAAGAGCATCGGCAACTTCGGCTGGACAGTCGTTGTATTCACCGTGATTTTGAAGACGGCGCTTCTCCCCTTGGATTTCTGGCAGAAAAACGTCATGCGCAAAAACGCCAAGGCGATGGAGCGGATGAAGCCCAAACTCGAAAAGCTCCAAAAGCAATACGGCCACAACCGCGAAGAATTCTCGAGGCGTCAGCTTTTGCTTTATAAAGAAGAAAAATATTCCATGCTGGGGGCATGTCTTCCGACCATCCTCACCATGGCTATTTTTATTTTAATCTTCACCGGCTTCAATAAGATGGTCAACTTCCAAAACGCCAACCGCTATGCCGAATTAAAGACAGTCTACGACGCCGAAGTCAAACCCGAATACGATGCGGCATATCAGGCCAAGCTCGACGAAATCGGCGACACGGCCTATAACGCCGCCAAGGACGCCGGCGCAACCGACGAATACGCCGAGGGTATGCGTCAGGAAGCGATAGCCGCCTCCGACAACATCATCATCGCCCAGCAGGCGGGCAGGGCGGCGGCGGATAAGCCCGAAGTCGTGGCGAGAGGCCAAGCGGCGGTTGCCGCGGCTTATGAGCCCGAGGGGTGGCTGTGGATTAAAAACGTTTTCATCGCCGACGCATGGAATGAAAGCATTCCCAAATACGAAACATTCAGCGGCACCGGCATGGGCAAGCTCGGCGTGCAGGGAGTCGTCCGCGAGGACTACGAGAAGGTCATGGGCGGGCTCATCGGCACCAGCGGCTGGGCTAAGAACGGCAAGTGGAACGGCTGGCTGCTTCTGCCCCTTCTTTCCATCGCGCTTTCTTTCTTAACTCAAAAGTTGACTCAAGGACAACAACCCGAAATGCCCGTCGACCCCGCCAATCCCGCGGCGGGCGGCGCCATGAACGCCAACATGAAGATGATGCAGTATTTGATGCCCGTCATTTTCGGCGTCTTCGCCGTTTTATACAGCTCGGCGTTCACCATCTATCTCTTCACAAGCTCGCTATACAGCGTGCTGTTCCAGCTGGTGTATAACGCCGTCGCCAAGGTTTTGGACAAAAAAGAAGAAGAAAGACGGCTCGCCACCACCTTCAAATAACAAATATTTGGTTTGTTAAAAATACCCAACACCGAAAAGGTCTTTGAACGCACCCGACCATATAAAGAAGTATTAGGTTGGCAAAACACAGATAAAAAATTTGGGCAATGGATTTTTAATAGGCCCGCGGCGTTTTGCCGGGGCTCGGGAGGATAAATGGACAGCATCGAAGTAAAGGCGGCTTCCGTCGAGGAAGCCGTAAACCAAGGATTAAAGGAACTCGGAACAACAAAAGAACAAGTGGAAATCGAAGTTTTATCCAAGGGCGGACTGTTTTCCAAGGCGGCGGTCAGGCTTACGGTCAAAGAAACACACGCCGCGCGCGCGGTATCATTTGTAAAGACGCTCTTTGAAAAAATGCGCATCGACTGCGAGGTCGCGGGCGCCGAAACCGAGGACGAGGTTCAGCTCGAAATAAGCGGCGAGGGCAGCCGCAGCGCGATAGGATATCGCGGTGAGACGCTCGACGCCATTCAGTATCTCTCGCTTTTAGTCGCCAACCAAAACAGCGAAAAATTTAAAAAAGTAGTCATCAACGCCGAAAACTACCGCGCCAAGCGCGAAGAAACGCTGACTTCGCTCGCCGACAAGCTGGCGAGAAAGGCAGTTCGGACGGGACGCAAAATCCGCCTCGAGCCGATGAACCCCTTCGAGAGAAGAGTTATTCACACCGCGCTTGCCGACAGCCCCTATGCCACAACGGAGAGCGAAGGCGAGGAACCCAACCGCCGCGTCGTCATCTATCCCAAGCGTCAGGCGAGAACGGGCGAGGGCGGCGGCTACGGCTATCAAAACAGACGCGGCTACGGCGACAAGCCCCGCTACAACCGTGACAACCGCCAAGGCGACAACCGCCAAGGCGACAACCGCCAAGGAAGCTACAACCGCGGCGGCTACGGCAGAAGCTACGAAAACCGATACGAAAATAAATACGAAAGCGAAAACCGCTATAAGGAATTCGAGGAGGATCTCGACTATCAACCCAAGGGCAACTACGACGAGCAGCCCAAGGAATCCCCCGAAAAGAAGAAGGCGCCGGTTCGCTTTAAAAGCTTCGGTAAATAAGCAAAGTCTGGCAAAAAATTGAAATGAAGACCATTGTGGCTATATCGACTCCATACGGCAGCGGCGGTGTGGGAATAGTGCGTTTATCCGGTGGCGAGGCGCTTGCAATCGCGGGCGCCCTTTTTTTCGTCAAGGGAAAGAGGGTTAAGCCCGAGGCGGTTAAACACGCCCAAATGCTCTTCGGCGAAACAAGAACGAACGAGCTTGCCGACCTCGGCTATATGGTCTATTTCAAAGCGCCCCGTTCCTTTACCGGCGAAGATGTCGTTGAATTTCACGCTCACGGCGGGCCGAGGATTTTAACGAGCATCGTCAAGCGGTGCATCGAGCTGGGCGCCGCCGCCGCCGCGCCCGGCGAGTTCACCAAGCGCGCCTTTATTTCGGGCAAGCTATCGCTCGCCGCTGCCGAGGGCATAGTCGACATGATAAACGCCGAATCGGCCGCCGCCGTCCGCGCCGCATATTCAATGGCGGGAGGCGAACTGATAAAGCGCGTCAAATCGCTTCAAAACGCGCTTGCCGACACCATAACCAACCTCGAGGCGGTTTTGGATTTCCCCGAGGAGACGGCCGACTACGAAATTCCCGCGGCAGAAGGCGCGATTTCAAAAATTAAATATGGCATAGACAGGCTCATAGCTTCGGCCGGCACGGGCAGGATTGCCAAAGAAGGAATCACCGCCGCCGTCACCGGCCGCCCCAACGTCGGCAAGTCCTCGCTGTTTAATAAAATCCTATTAAAGGAGCGCGCCATAGTCTCCGAAATACCGGGGACGACGCGCGACCTTCTCTCGGAAAGCTTTGAATACAAAGGCGTGAAAATCAATTTGACCGACGGCGCGGGAATTCGCGAAACAGAGGACAAAATTGAGAAAATAGGGGTTTTATATGCCAAAAACGCGCTGTTAAGCGCCGATTTTGTCATTTACGTCGAAGATGACGCCGCGCTTTTGTGTGGCGCCGAAAGCGTGATTTCCGATACGAAAAAGCTGTTTAAAGTTTTGAACAAATGCGACCTTTCGGGCGAAAATTATGGCTTTAACGACGGCGTTTTTCGGGTGTCGGCAAGGACGGGCGGCGGCATTACCGAGCTTTTGGACGCCTTGACCGCCGACTTTTTAAAGGGCGAGACGGCGGCGGGCAAAGAGGTGGTTTCCTCCCTTCGCCACTTGACCGCGCTTAAGGCGGCGTCGGAGGCGCTCGGCGATGCGATGACGGGATATCGCGACAACACGGCGGACTGCGTTTTAATCGATTTACGAAGCGCTTATTTTTCCTTAGGCGAAATAACGGGCGAAACTGCGTCGGAAAAAATCATCGAGGATATTTTCTCCAAGTTCTGTATCGGCAAATAACCGCCGAGCGATAATAAGCAAAATAGTTAAGCTTGCCAATAACAAGTCGTGGAAACGAAAAGTTAGGGAAAACAGGGCTGTAAAAGAAAAAAAACCCGCCGGCAGAAGAGCAAAAAGTTTAGAAATGGATAAAGAGTTTGAGGTAATCGTAATAGGGGCGGGGCACGCCGGCGCCGAGGCAGGTCTTGCGGCCGCCAGAATGGGGCTTAAGACCGCCGTCTTCACGCTGAGCGCGGAGTCGGTTGCCTTTATGGCGTGCAATCCCTCAATCGGCGGCACCGGCAAAGGCCACCTAGTGCGCGAAATCGACGCTTTGGGCGGCGAGATGGCGCTTGCCGCCGACCGCGCGCTTTTGCAAATACGAATGCTCAACCGCGGCAAGGGGCCGGCCGTCTTCAGCCTTCGCGGACAGGAGGACAAGCGGCGATACCACCTTTTAATGCGCGCTACGCTGGAAAGCCAGAAAAACCTCCGCCTAATCGAGGACGAAGCCGAGGAAATTTTAGTCAAGAACGGCGAGGTCATAGGCGTCAGGGCGAAACTCGGCGGCGAATACCGCGCCAAGGCCGTGGTTGTCGCGGCAGGCGTATATCTCAAAAGCCGAATCGTGGTGGGCGATAAACAAAAAGCCGAGGGGCCGGCGGGCTTTCCTCCCGCCAACAGCTTGACGGCGAGCCTGGCCGCGCTGGGGCTTAACATAATGCGCTTCAAGACGGGCACGCCCGCCAGAATAGATAAAAAGAGCATCGATTTTTCCAAAATGACGGTGCAGGAGGGCGAGCCGATTTCGCGGTTTTCCTTCTTGACAAAGGAAAAGCTTTTCGAGCAGACGCCTTGCTATCTCACCTACACCAACGAGCGGACGCACAAGATAATCAAGGACAATATCTCGCGCTCGCCGATGTTCAACGGCATAATCGAGGGCGTGGGCGCGCGGTATTGCCCTTCCATCGAGTCCAAGGTCATGCTTTTCGACCGCGACCGCCATCAGGTTTTCGTCGAGCCCGAGGGAGCCGACACCGAGGAAATGTATGTCCAGGGGATGTCAACCTCGTTGCCCGAGGACGTTCAGGAGGAAATGTATAAAAGCGTGGCCGGCCTCGAAAACGTCAAAATCCTTCGCTACGCCTACGCCATAGAATATGACTGCATCGACAGCCGCGCCCTTTATCCCACCTATCAAGTAAAGCACATCCAGGGGCTTTACACGGCGGGACAGGTCAACGGCAGCAGCGGCTACGAGGAGGCGGCGGCGCAGGGGCTTATGGCGGGAATCAACGCCGCGCTCTACCTAAAGGGCGAGCCGCCGCTGGTGCTTCCGCGAAGCCTCGCCTATATCGGCGTTTTGACCGACGACCTCGTCACCAAGGGGACAAACGAACCCTACCGTATGATGACGGCGCGGGCGGAATACCGCATCATGCTGCGTCAGGATAACGCCGACCTCCGCCTCACCGAGTTTTCGGCGCGCACCGGCCTTATATCGGACGAGCGGCTGAGGCTGGTGGAAGAAAAAAAGAAAAACATATCAAGGCTTTTTTCTATCTCTGAAACGCGATTGGCAAAAGAAAAGCAAGAGAAAGCGTTTTCGGAGCGCGGCCTGACGCCGCCCGAAAGACCGATTACTTTCGCCGAGGCGATAAAGCGGCTTAACCTAGATTTTTCGGAAACGAGAGAGCTTCTCGATTTGGATTGGACCGACGACAACGCGCTGGAAACAGCGGTCAACGAGATAAAATACCGCGGCTATATCAAGAAGGAAGAGGCCAAAATCAAAGAACAGCAGCGGCTGGAAGAAAAGCTAATCCCAGAGGACATCGACTACCGTTCCCTTTCCGGACTTAGGACGGAAGCCCGCGAAAAGCTGCAAAAAATCCGCCCGAGGAGCATCGGCCAGGCCGGCCGTATTTCGGGCGTCAGCCCCGCCGATATAGCCGTGCTTTTGGTGTATCTCAGAAACAACTGAAAAACTTACCCAATTCAGCTAACAAAGCAAAGTTTTTTCAGTTACCGCAACCAAAAAAATCAGTAAAATGTGCTGAAAAATAAAATTAAAACGCCTCCCGACGGGGAGGCGTTTTTTATTAAGTTTTTGGCCTCATGCCTTATTTGATTATTTATTGCTTTTCATTATCGGAGCTCTGATTTTATCTTGGGGTCACCGTTGAATGCTTGTCATTCAATGGGGCTAAACTCCGAACATGCCGTTGAGCAGGTCAAACAGCGGGTTGACGTCGTAGAGCATCTTTGTCATCATCGAGTTGTCGATAAACTCGATGACGGGCGACATCCACGCTTTGTCGGCCAGCATTCTGATGATGGCGAGAATCACAAAAATGGATGCTACGCCGTAGGCGGCGCCCCAAACGGCGCCCAAGCCGCGGTCGACTTTTTTGAGCATGGGATTGGCTTCGGTGATTTTATTGAGACCTTTTCTGATAATGGCAAGCACAATTTTTAGGGCAATAAAGAGCACGAGGAAAGAAACGGCCGCCGCCACGATTTTGACGACGTTGGGCACGATGACGTCGGCCATCGAGGCTCCTCCGTTGGGAACGGCCTTAATCGCAATTTTGTCGTAGAAGGATGATAGGACGCCCAGTTTGCCCAGCGCTTCCTTGGAAGAAATGAAGGCGCCGTTGCTGTTGACGCGGACGACGCCGTCCATTATTTGCAGTTCGCCCGAGAACGCCACGCCCCAGCTGTTGACGAAGCCTTCCATTCTTTCGCTCAAAATATCGCCGAGCTGGGTGTTGTTGAGCAGGGCGGCGGAAACGATTTCGGTCAAAAACAGCGCGCCGATGAACACCAGCACGGTGGTGAAAAAGCCCTTCATCGACTTGATGAGACCTTTATATATGCCGATTAAAATAGTCAGCACAGCCAAAACCAGCACCGCTATATCGACGTAATTGAATGTTGCGGCAATAACGCTTGCGAACATATAATCTCCTCCGGCGCGGCCAATCCGCCCCTTAAGCAAAAATATTATAGCATATAACAGCGTATTTGCAACCAAAATATTGATTTTGTCGTATAAATTCAAACTATTTGGCAAAAATTCCCTCTATTAAAATACGAGAGGATTTGAAAATATGATACCCGTGATACTCTGCATCGGCAGCGAAAGCGTGATGGGCGACAGCCTTGGGCCATCCGTCGGCACGCTTTTAAAAGAGAGCTACAACCTGCCCGTCTTCGTCTACGGCAGCGAAGGCAGTCCCGTTCACGCCAAAAACCTCAAGGAAACGCTGGAATTCATCGAAACGGTGCACGAGGGAAGCGTGGTAATAGCCGTCGACGCCTGCCTCGGCGCCGAGGAAGACAAGGGCAAAATCAAGATAAGGCGCGGCGGCGTCAAGGCGGGAAGAGCGGTCAAAAAGAATTTGGGCGCGGCGGGCGACATCGGCGTGCTTGGCGTTGTCGAGGAATACACCGAAAGCGTGCTCGACAGGCTTTTGACCGTTTCGGCGCTTAATCTCGACAAACTTATAGATAAAGTGGCGTATTTGGTGAAAGCGGCGGTTTAAGGCCGCTTTTTTCATTATAACCAACGAGCGCAAGCCGTTGGTTACATAAACCACACGCTAAGCGTGTGAGGAAAGAAAAAGGGGAGCCGAGTATCGGGACAAAAAAACCTCCAAGTGTTAAGATGAAGAAGGTTTC
>Ga0116147_1000228_pt1 | contig 67102 bp, 42 predicted proteins | sample AD_JPNHG3_MetaG_FD_89749 | JGI IMG/M metagenome (GOLD analysis project Ga0116147, IMG submission 89749) | Active sludge microbial communities of municipal wastewater-treating anaerobic digesters from Japan - AD_JPNHG3_MetaG | ecosystem: Engineered > Bioreactor > Anaerobic > Digestate | place...
GTGATAACGCGACGGCCTTTGGCTGAGACGTGGTACAAATGCCTTCCGGGTACGCGGCGGATGAGCCCGTGGGCTCGCAGTAAAGCGAGTTTTCGGGTGACGGCTGCGGTTTGCTTGCGTTGGAGTTTGGGGCAGCGGGTGGGAGGATAGAGTTCCTTACGGATGTTCTGGTTGTGAAATCCCGCGATAGCGTACTCCAGACGGTTGACGGTCTGGAGCAGGAGCGCGTCATCTCCGAACGGGCGCAAAGCTCGATATCGATGGCCCTGCTTACGCTTGGCCCGGCAAACCTTGCCCGCTTCTTCCGCCAAGGGAGTTTTGAGCTGCACGACGCTTAAAGCCTCCAGGTGCCGGTGGGTTGCAGCGCGGGAAATCTCTGCACGACGAGGCACATCGGCCACGGTGCGACGCAGGCTACGCCATTGCTTGTCGCCTGTGGGATTTAGCTCTGAGGTTCGCCAAACCCGAAAGTCCTTTGGGTTATTAATCGTCACTTCGCTACGCAGCACGGAGCCCTTGTCATAGAGTTTGAGCGAGTTGTCGTTGAGCCAGTGTTTGACCCGCACGCCATCCGGGCCTCGGCGCCGATCGGTTTTTACTTCCTTGGCATCGGCTCGTTGCAGGAATCGCAGCACCTGCTCGGTGCCGAAACTCATCACCGAGTGGTGCACCCACGCAGGATAAATGCGGTCCAAATCGGCGCGCGTTTTGAACATCACATCGGTGGCGTACTCGCTCTCCGCCACCGTCCAATAATAAGAGCCGCCAATGGGCCGGCAGATCTCGGGATGATGGGGATGGCACAAATCAATTAACGGCTGGAAGAGTTCCTGCCAGTTCGTACTTATTTGCTGGTCCATCAGCTTCTGGGCTCGCTCCAGATCCTCAATCCAGGCAAAGCAGTTATCGCGGCGCTTATATTTGATGTGCGCCGATTCCAATTGCCGCGACAGCCATTCTCTCCCGTTAAAACAGATTTGGACCAGAAAAGGGAACCACGTTTGCAGCCGCAAATGTAAAAAGCCCAATTGCTGATGCAGAAAATAGAAATACAGATGGATACATTTGCCCCAGTTGAGTTTGAGTTCCAAATGCTGGGTTTGCTTATTGCCCCGCACAAACCAGGTGCGGCAGGGTTCCACGGCGCTGAGGACGGTGATTAAGCCTTCCTTGACCCTGTCCCGCCGCATAATGTCCCGCGCCAAATCCTCTTTATGGTGGCAATTGCTTTGGAGATACACCACCGGACGGTGGAGGCGCTCCGCCAAGGCCGAGGCCGCTTGCCGCACCTTATCGGTTGTGCGGGTCACTAATCCTTTGAAGTCTTTGAACAGAAGCTTTTGGGAAAGCAGGTAATACTCCATGACCGATTGATGGTAGAGAGTTCGCAAGCTGGCTTGCACACGAACTCGGTCGAAGCCCTGTAAAACCCCAATGACTTTTTTTCCGTGTTCCTCTAGAAACTGAGCCAAGGGACCACCCGAAGGGACTGTGGAAGTTTTCATAATCACCTTCCTTTTACCCGGAAAGGTGCCCCTGCTCAAATCCCTTGGTTGCGGCTATGCCGCGCTAAGCCATCCGTGGTCATATCCATTGCATGGATACGGCTGCGGGTTGAGGCGCAGCCCGGCCGTCCAGTTCTGCCGCCGTCTGCGTGGTCTGCGGGCCTGCCCCCGGCGTTGAAACGCCGGGCCATTCTCGGATTGTCCCTCCGGGATGGGGAGGGGCGCGGAGAATTTCAACTCCCGCCGCCGCGGCGCTTTGGATTTTCACCGCGGGCAGATTGGAATCCCGCGCCGCCCCACTTCTCGCTCTGCCCCTCCCCGAATCGTCTTCAGAACCCCGAACGGGGGCCCAGATAGCAGCCCGGGTCAGGCCTTCAGGCCGCCACCCCGCGTCGAACGCCCCCCATAACTCCAGCCCCCGCCGCTTGCGGAGGGGGTTGGGGCTGGTGGCAGCACCCCGCAGTTTTTTTGCTTCCTCGAGCATTGCCGTGGGGCGTTCCCACGAACCCGCCAACCTGAGGCAAGTCCCCGCCCTGTAGCATTCTGCGGACGCCGCAACCAGAGGACCGGAAGCACGTGGCGCGATCAAGCCCGCCTTACAACTTTCGACGCGTCCGAAACCAGCACACCCTGTTGGGAAGGCAGGGTCTCGCCGCCGCGCTCGCGAAGGTCCACGATCCGGGCGCGCGGGGCGCAGAGGGCAATCACGCGCCACGAGAGATTGAACCAGCGCTGGCAGCGATCCAGGATGGCATGGTCGGCACTCGAGACGATCTCAGGCGCGGTCGCCAGCACGCGGTCGGGATTGGGGACCAGCTCCACCTGCCAATCCCAGCCCGCATCGAGCGCGACCTGCAGAATAATTCGCTTCAGCCGCCCGGAGTTGTCCACGGGGCTGTCCAGCCACCAGCGGCATCGGGCCACCCCGCAATCAGCGGCATAGAGTCCGATGGCTTTCAGGGCGGGGAGGGTTTCCTGGACCTTGTGATAATGGGAATAAACGCCGGCGACATCGCGGCAACAGCCGTCCCGGCCGATGAGCACGACGCCGCCGGCGAGAGCCGTTTCGATGGCGGTCAGCACGTTGAAGCCGTCCAGCCAAAGTTCCTGGCCGCGCAGGTGCTCGGGGCTGACCTAGCGGGCTTCCCGCCGCATTCCAGCCTCGTTCGAACAGGCGCAGCGGGTGACGGCGATTCGCTGCCGGCGCGTCAGGTGATAGCGGTCCCCCACCAACTCCGCAGAAGAGGCAATCCCGTAGCCGTGGTCCAAGAGCCAGCACAAATCCCTCACCGCCTGACGCAGCGTTGGCAGCCGGCTGGCCCCAAAGGAAACCTCATCCTCCGGGTCCGCGCCGCGATGTCTGAGAGCACGGCTCATGAACTCTCAAAGGTGTTGCCGGGGCTCGAACCGAGGCCCTAGCCCTCGCAGCCATGGAAACTGCACCGGCACAATCCAAAGTAAGGCCAGGCCCCTCGGGCGGTCAAACGCAGGAAATCTGCGAGTGGGAAACAAGCGGGGGCGGACGAGTGCGGGAGGGAGGAGCCAGGCAACCTCGTTTCAGTTTAGGGGAAGGTGGTCGCCCCTTTTTTCTCGACCCAAAGGTGGGGAAGCGGCTACTTTTCAGCACATTTTATCCGAGGCCGATTATGGACGAACTGTTGAAGATATTGCAGTGTAACGCGTTGGAACCGCGGGAGCACATTGCCCGCATGCTGGGCATCCCCGCCGCCGAAGTCAACCAGCGCATAGCGGATTACGAGAAGCGCGGTGTGATCCGGGGTTACCAGGCGATTCTGAACGAGGACCAGCTTGATTTGGAGAAGGTCACAGCGGTCATCGAAGTGAAGGTCACGCCGCAGCGGGAGGGCGGGTTCGACACCATTGCCAACCGGATCAGCCGGTTTCCCGAAGTTCGGTCGGCGTACCTGATGAGCGGCGCGTACGACCTGTTGCTGTTTGTGGAGGGCCGGACACTGCGGGAAGTGGCCAACTTCGTGAGCGAGCGGCTTTCGCCCTTGGAAGGGGTTCTCTCGACGTCCACTCATTTCATGCTCAAGACCTACAAGCGGTTTGGCGTGCTGATGCACCAGGAAGGCTCGGATGAACGGCTCAGTGTCACTCCGTAACCGGCTCAATACGACGGTCCGCGACATCCCGCGGTCGGGCATTCGGGACTTCTTCGACATCGTTTCGACGATGAAGGAGGTGATCAGCCTTGGCATTGGCGAACCCGACTTCGACACGCCGTGGCACGTGCGGGAGTCCACCGTGTTCGCCCTGGAGCGCGGGGCGACGCACTATACGAGCAATTTTGGCTACCTGGAGCTGCGTCGCGCGCTTTCACGTTACGTGGCCCGGACGTTCGGGGCCGAATACAACCCGGAAAACGAGATTCTGATCACGGTGGGGGTCAGCGAAGCACTGGACCTCGCCCTGCGGGCGTTGCTCAACCCCGGAGACGAGGTCCTGTACCATGAGCCGTGTTACGTGTCCTATCGCGCCACCATTCTGTTTGCGCACGGAGTGCCGATCGCGGTCGAGACCCGGCCGGAAAACGGGTTCCGGCTGACGCGAGCCATGCTGGAGGCGAAGGTAACGCCGCGGACGAAGGTGCTGATGCTCAATTTTCCGAACAACCCGACGGGGGCGATCATGAGCCGGGGGGACCTGGAGGCCATTGCGGCGTTCGCCCGGGAGCGCGACCTGGTGGTCATCACGGACGAGATTTATGGGGAACTGACCTACGACTCGCCGCACTGCAGCATTGCGAGCCTGCCTGGATTGAAGGACCGGACGCTGTTCCTGCACGGTTTCTCGAAGGCGTGGGCGATGACGGGTTTCCGCCTTGGCTACGCCTGTGGCCCCGCCGAGCTGATCGAGGCGATGATGAAGGTGCATCAGTACACGATGCTTTGCGCCTCGTCGCTGAGCCAGAAGGCCGCGCTGGAAGCGTTGACGCGGCCCGAGCAGGATGTCGCCGAGATGGTGGAGGAGTACCGCCGCCGCCGGAATTTTCTCGTGGCCAGCTTCGCGGACATGGGCCTGGATTGCCACCGGCCGCTGGGCGCGTTTTACGCGTTCCCGAGTGTGGCCCGGTTTGGTCTGACGGCTCGCGACTTCGCCCTGCGTTTTCTGCAAGAGGAAAAAGTGGCCGTGGTGCCCGGCACCGCCTTTGGCGAGTGCGGCGAAGGATTTGTTCGTTGCGCCTACGCCACCAGCATGGACAACATCAAGGAAGCCATGGTCCGGCTGAAACGGTTTATCGGCCGGCTTTAACCCCGGGCCGGGCCGGCCCTGCGGCAGACGGGGATGAGGCCGGGGCTGGAACGTTCCGGCGGCGGCCCGGTCAGAGTGGTTGGAAACGCGTGAAAAGAAGATGACAACCGGCCGCCTGGCATCGCTCCGGGAGCTGCGGCGCATAGACTGGCGCCACGTGGCGATTCTCTATCGCCGCGAAATGCGGGCGGCCTTCCGCGAAAAGACCATTGTCCTGAACAGCGTCGTCATTCCCATCGTTCTGTATCCGTTTCTTCTCTGGTCCGTCTTCACCGGGATGCTGTTTGTCACGGGCCAGACCGAGAAGTTTGTCTCCCGGGTGGTCCTGATTGATTTTCCCGAGGGCCACCCCGCCCTGCGCCGCGCGCTGGAGCGCCACGAGAAACTGCGGCTGGCGCCGGCGAGCGGGCCCAAGGCCTGGCTCGAAGCGCAACTTCAGCTCGGGAGCCTGGATGCGGTGCTGGAGTTCGCGCCCCCGGAGCAAGCGGGCGCCGGGCTGAACGCGAACTTCGCCGCGCGCATCCTTTACAACCAATCGCGCGAGCGCAGCGTTGCCGCCAGCAAGAGGCTGTCGGAGATTCTCGAGGCGTACCGGGAGGAGTGGCTGTTGCGCGAGGCGCGCAAGCGGGGCGTGGGGGCCGAGCACTGGCTGGTCTTCGACCTGGCGGCGCAAAACGTGGCCTCCGGCAAGGAAATGGGCGCCTTTCTGCTGGGTCTGCTGCTCCCGATCATATTTGTGGTCATGGTCGCCATCGGCTGCTTTTACCCCGCGGTGGACGCGGTCGCCGGCGAGCGCGAACGGGGAACCTGGGAGACGCTCGTCTCGACGGCGGCGAATCGGCGCAGCATTGTGGCGGCCAAGTATTTTTCCGTGGCCAGCCTGGGGGGCCTGGCGGGGTTGCTGAACGTGGTCGCGGTGCTGGTTACGGTGAAACCTATTTTCGGCCCGATTTTGGAGGAAGCCGGGAAGACGGTCGAGTTTGCGTTGCCGTTGGGGGCGGTGCCGGTTTTGGTGCTGGCGGCGGTGCTGCTGGCCGGTTTCGTGGCGGCGGGCATGATGATCTTTGCGTCGTTCGCCCGCACGTTCAAGGAAGGCCAGGCGATGATCACGCCGTTCTACTTGCTGATCATGCTGCCGGTGATCTTTCTTCAGGTTCCCGGTTTGAGTCTCACCCCCGCGCTGGCGCTGGTGCCGGTGGTCAACATCACGCTGATGGTGCGCGAGGCGATTTCGGGAACGCTGCAGTGGCCGTTCATCGGGCTGACGACCGCGGCGTCCTTGCTGGCCGTGGGGGCCTGCGTGCGGCTGGCGGCGTTCATTCTCCAGTTCGAAGACATCCTCACCGGCTCTTACAGCGGCAGTTTGTGGAAATTCAGCCGCGAGCGCCTGCTTCGACGCGCCGCATGCCATCCGCCTGTTCCCTGATCCCTCCCGTGAACCCAACCGTCATCGTTCGTGATCTGACCAAAGTGTTTTACGACGACAGCCGCGGCGAACTCCGCGCTGTGGACGGCATCAACTTCGACTGCCGGCCGGGCGAAATTTTCGGGTTGCTGGGGGCCAATGGCGCCGGGAAGACGACCACCTTGCGCATGCTGGCCACCATCCTCAAGCCGACGGCGGGCCGGGCCACGGTGATGGGCCACGACCTGGCGACCGCCCCCGAGGCCGTCCGGCGCAGCCTCGGTTTCAGCTCCGCCACGACAGCCCTTTATCCGCGGCTGACGGCCCGTGAAACCCTGGATTTTTTTGCCCGCATCAACGGCTGCCCGGCTGAGCGCGTGAGCGCGCGGGTCGAAGAGTTGATTGATCGGTTCGGCATCGGGGCCTACGCCGATGTTCGCGTGGACCGCCTTTCGCAGGGCATGAAGCAAAAGGTCGCCATCGCGCGCACCGTGGCCCATGATCCCCCCGTCCTGATTTTTGACGAGCCGACCGTCGGCCTGGACGTGCTGAACGCGCTCGACATGCAAAAGCTCATCGCCGCTTTCCGCGACGAGGGCAAGACGATCCTCTTTTCGACCCACATCATGAGCGAGGCTCAAAAGCTCTGCGACCGCATCGCGATCATCCACCAGGGCAGGATTCACGCGTGCGACACCCTGGCCAGCCTCCGGGCGGCGACAGGCCTTTATTACCTCGAGGACATTTTTGTTCACTATGTTGAACAATCCCGGTCGCAAGCGGGAGAGAGCCCGGCGTCCACCTCATGCGCCTGAACTGGTCAACCCTGGCGACGCTTTACCGCACGGAGTTGCGCATGGTGCTGCGGGACCGGCGCCTGCTGTTGACGTCGGTGGTGCTGCCCATCCTGGTGATGCCGCTGATGTTTCTTGGCTCGAACTGGTCCTTGAAAAAGCGCGAGGCCAAACTCCAGTCCCTGGCTTGTCGCTACGCCGTCCAAGGTCCCGAAGCGGAATGGGTCAGGGACCTGATGAGTCGAACCCGCGAACGCCTCGCGGCCGAGCCCAAAGGCACCAACACGGCGCCGTTTGAATTCGAGGAGGTCGCCTGCACCAACGCCCTTGCCGCACTGGAACAAGGCGAAATCCATGTAATTCTGGAAGGCGGCAAAACCCCTGCCGGCGCCGCAGGGCCGGCGGGCGAACCGGCCGGCCCCGCCGCCGCATCCAGAAAGCCCGAACTCCGACCCCGTTCAAATTCCGCCCCGGCGCCGCTCCCGCGTTCGCTGCGGTTGGTATTCATGGGCAACCACGACGAATCGGTCACCTGCGCGCACCGTCTGCAGGAGGCGTTGGAGGCGACCCGCCGCGCCGAGCGGGTCGCCCTGTTGCTTGAACGCGGCCTGCCGGCGCCGCCCGACAAGATTGCGGCGTTCTCGCTGGTGGATGTCGCGACGCCGGGCCAGGTGGCCGGGGTCAATCTGGGGCGGGTTCTGACGCTGTTGCTGGTGCTGTTCATGTTGACGGGGGGAGCGGTTGTGGCCCTCGACTCGCTGGCCGGCGAAAAGGAACGCGGCACGCTTGAGACCCTGCTCACGACCGGGGCAACGCGGCTGGAAATTGTCGTGGCGAAACATCTGCTGATTATCACGGTCGCGCTGGGGATTACGCTGGCGCAGGTGGCCAATTTGCTGGTGTATGTCGGGCTCAAGCTGGTGCCGGTGCCGGGAAGTCTGGCCGCGGCGGTCACCCCGGCCACTGGGGCACTCCTTCTGGTGCTTTTGCTGCCGGTGGCGGCGCTTGCGTCCGGCATCCTGTTGCTGGCCTCGGGACGGGCACGGACTTATAAGGAAGCCCAGTTCTACTTCTTCCCCCTGTTTTTGCTCGGGCTGGTCCCGGCCGTGGCCCCGCTGCTGCCCGGCCTGCCGTTACGTTCGGCGGTTGCGATTGTGCCTGTGGCCAACATTGCGATGGGGGTCCGGGAGGTGCTGATTGGCTCGTTCGATTGGCCAATGCTGGCGTTGGCCTGGGTGACCACCGCCGCCGCGGCCGCATGGACCACCCGCGGGGTGCTGGGCTACCTTTCTGCGGAGCGGTTGATTACTTCGTCTGAGCGGGATGAGATTGAGTTCCTCGGCGGGCTGCCTTTGTTCCGGCGCCGGGTCTGGGCCTGGTTTGCGGTGCTTTGGGCCGTGCTGCTGGTCGTGAGCAGCTATCTCGAGAAGGCCGACCTCCGGCTGCAACTGCTGGTCAACCTGGTGGGCGTGTTTTTCCTTGGTTCACTGCTGATGCTGCGGACTTACCGGCTGGATCCGCGCCAGGCCCTTGCCCTGCGCCAGCCGCGGCCGGCGGTATGGCTGGGAGTGTTGTTTGCGGTGCCGGGGGGCATGCTGGCGGCCATCGGCGCCTTCCACCTTCTCAACTTCGTGATCCCGGTCCCGCCCCAGGTTTTGGAGGGCTTTCAACAAAACGTGCTGCCTCAGGACATTCCTTTTGTGCAATTGCTCTTTTTCCTGAGCGTATTGCCGGCGTTTTTCGAGGAAATCGCGTTTCGCGGCCTGCTGCTTCACGGGCTGGTGGGCCGTTTTCGGCCGGTCACTGTGGCGGTGCTGGTCGGGGTGGTGTTTGGGCTGTTTCATCTGGCGCTGTTTCGCTTCGCGCCGACGGCCTGCCTCGGCGTGATGCTGGCGGCGGTTACGCTCCTGACGGGGTCCATCTACCCTGCGATGCTGTGGCACTTTCTGAGCAACCTTGGGGGGGTGCTGGCCGCCCGATTTGACATTCCTCTGGCGCACCTGGATGCGGGGGGCTACCTTGCCGGCGCCGGCATTCTTTGCGCCGCTTTTTGGATTCTCTGGCGCAACCGCACCCCTTATCCCGGGCTGAACGCATGGCGCGATACAAGACCGCGGGCCAGCCAGACTTGCAACGAGTGAAGGTCTGTAACCCGCCTGGCGGGACCGGCAAAGCTGTCCTCGCCGGGCACGGGACCCAGGCGGGCTGCGGCGCCAATCCGGCCAGCCGCTACTGTGTCGGCAGAGACTCCGGCGTCCGTTGCGTTCCCCAAGCAACCGCCCCGCTGATCCATGACTCCAGCCCCTTTGTTTGTTCGGGATGGGGGCTGAAACAGATCACCCTGCCCCGCCCGAAATGACCCGCGAACACTGCGGGCGAATTTAACATAATGCCCTTGGGGGTGTTATTGGCCGCAACCTCAGTCCTGAACCAAGCCAGGACTTCATAATCCGGCAGGTTTTCGTTTTCGGCCGGGCCCACGATGGGGCCCTGAGCATACAAACAGTCGAACCAGCCCTCGCCCATGCCCAGCGCCCTTCGCCCCGCTGGAGTCAGTTCCACCTTCACCGTCGCTTTGCCGCGCTGCCACAATGGCGACAAGGTCCTGGCGTCAATCAGCCCGAGCCCCCAGGAAAACCCGCTGCAGGCGAGATACGATCCGGCGCAGATGCCAATGTAACAACCGCCGCGGTCCACGAACTCGCGGATGCGTTGCCGGCCCTCAAGGCCCAAGGCCTTGGCCTGACCGCTCCCGCTGCCCCCCGTGAACATGACCGCCTGGAATCCCTCGAGAGCTCCGCCGCGGAGGTCATCCGCGCTGACACGAACCGCCAGCATGTCCGGCTGCCTGCCAATCTCCTCGAGCACCTTGGGAACGCCGGCGCCGCCGTTTCCCGGACCGTCGTAAACCGCCACAGCAATCCGTCCTTCGGTTTGGGCGCCGGCCAGCAGTCGGTTGGGGGTGACCTCGTCGGGGATCATGCCCAAATCGCTGAGGAGGCAATGCACCGCCAGCCGGTGCTGGCGGGTCCGCAAGGCCAAAGCCTGGGATTTAATGGTGGTTTCCAGGATCAAAGCCCGGGCGCCCAGCTCGTCTGCCGCCGCGCGGGCCAGGCTGCCTTTCACAGGCCGCGAGAGGAACACAAAGGCGCGGTTGGACTCCGTGACGGTGGCATTGACGGCGTCCAGAATCTTTCTGGCCGCGGCAACGGCCTCCGGCATGTCAGCGGCGATGACACTGCTCCCCACGCTGTTGGTGGTCTGCCCCCGGAAATCCCCTCCCTCATGAAGGTCCAACAGCCAGTCCGGACGCTGCGTTTTGACCAGCGACCACAACTCAGCGGCCAACTCCTGGGCGGGGCCGCCGGGGCTTTCCCGCGGCGGGAAGACGCGATTGAGGTTCACGCGGTTGGTGCCGCCATCAGGGGACAGGCGAGTCTTGGCCGCCAGGGCCGCCACGCTGGCCCGGGGCACCACCAGCAAGCTGCCCTTTTGGATTGGCCAGTGGCGAATCTGCTCGGCTGCCGCCGGCCCGGCCGGTTCATCCCCGTGGATGCCGGCCACGATCAGGACCTTTGGCCCTGGCCTGCCCGACTCTTGCGCATAGTAGGGAGTGCGAGTCGGCCCCGCGCCCAGCCATCCGGCGGGTTCATCAGCGGCAAGAACGGTCTGGCCGGCCAGGAGGCAAAGCAGGGCCCACCGGGCTGAGGCGTTTATGGGGAGTGACATACGGCGGCTTGCATCAGGATGGTCATCGGTTGTGGGTCGTTGGGGCTTGGGCCTGAGGGATTCTACTGGGCTTCGACGCGAAAGAGCCCAAATCCGTTGGTTCCCAGAGGACAGGAAAACCGGTAGGCGCCTCCGCCCAAGGCCACCGGCGACAGTCCTATGACCGGCGCGAAAGCCTCGCCCCAGTTCAAAGCACGCAGCAGCCGAAACGACTGCCAGGGCCCGCTGTTTTGAAAATCAATTTCGATTTTGTTTACCGCCGGCAGGTGCCGGGCGGCCGTGAGGCGCAGCAACGGAGTGGCCGCCCTGACCATCTGGCCCAACTCGCGCCCCTGCATGCCCTGCTCATAAAGCCAGGCGACCTCCGCCGGTGAAAGGGCCCGATTCCAAATCGCCAGGTCGTCAATCCCGCCGTAGTAATAATTTCCCCCCGCCGGTCCCTCGCGCCCGATCGCGGCGATTTGGCCGGATTTGACATTGTTGGTCAGGCCGAACGGCGAGGTGTTGTCACTGCCGGTGTGAACGTCCCGGGGCTGGCCGTTGAGGTAGATGGTGGCCTGGCCGGACACCGGGCCGACGCGCCCGGAATAGGTGCCCACGACATGAATCCACTCGTTGGTTGTCAAGAGGGATTCTGAAATGCCGGGCCGGGCTGCGTGGGTCGCGGCATCGGTAATCTTGAAGCGCAATTCCTTGTTGCTGCGATCGAGATAGAAGACATAGCAGTCGGTGGTTGAATCGAAAATGGCGCCGTAGCTGGTGGTCAACTGCGAAGGCAAATCCCGAAGCTTGACCCAGGCCGACATGGTCAAGCCGTTCGTGTTGATGTCCAGGGCGGGCGTCTGCGGGAGGGTCACCGAGGCGTTCAGCCCCTCGACCATGAGGCAGCCGCCGAACTTGGCGGTGGGGGAAGCGAACCAGTGGGATTGGGCGTCGCCCCGAACCAGGGTCGCCGCGTTCGTGCCCCAACTGTCCTTAACCACCGTGGTCCATGGGTCGGCCAAACCGTCATCCATCTTCCAGTAAGCCACGAGGCCTTGGGCAAGGTCCACGGGGCCGTTGGTGGCGGTTTGCTGCAACTGTTGCACCAGCCCGGGGTCATTGGAGATGATTCCGTCAACCCCCATGTTGATGAACGTCTGGATTTGCGCGCCGTCCACCGTCCAGACAAACAGCGTCAGACCCGCGCTCCGAACCAGGTCGAGCATGGCGGGGGTGACGGACGCCTTCTCCCATGCGACCATCCGGGCGCCGGTGTTCATGATGTTGGTCAGCGTCGCGGCCGTGAAGGCGCCGCTGCCCAGCGCCCCGAGGCGAATCGCCGGTTCCAAGGCATTGACCGCTGCCAAAAACGGCCAGTCGAACGACTGCACCACCACGTTGCTGACAGCGTTGAGCCTCCGCAACTCCGCAACGTAAGCCTCGGCGGATCCGGCCTTGCGCTCGATCAAGGGAGTCGCCTGCGGCAGGATGGCTGCCAAAGCCTCCTCAAGGGTCGGAATTCTTTCCCCTGTGAAAGCCGGGGCGAACCACGAGCCGGCATCCAGCAGCTTCAATTGCGCGAGGGTCTTGGTCGAGATTGCACCCGTGCCGTCCGTTGTCCGGTCCACCGTGCTGTCATGCATCACCACAATGACCCCATCGCTGCTCACGTGCCCGTCCAGCTCAACCAAGTCCGCCTTCCCCAATGCCGCAATAAACGCCGCCAAGGTGTTTTCTGGGGCAAATAGCGAGTTTCCACGATGGCCGATGCTGAGCACGGCGGCGGAAGAGAACTGGGAAGCCAGCAGGAGCCAGGCGAGAAAAAGAAAACGCGAAAACATTGCGGAATACTTAACGCGTTAACCCCGGGAGTGTCAATTGTTTTCTATCAGGCCCCCTGTGCATCCCCCACTTTCGCTCGCATCGCGCCCGCGTCAGCCGGTTCGTCATTCGTCTCGTCGTCGCGTCGTTTCGATGTTGCGGTTCCTGCTTGCCTTCGGTTCTGGTTCAGGCATATTCAACGGCAGGAAAACGGGCAACACCTTGGTTTGGTGGCGAATGACGAACCGTTAGTGCAGGGACGAGAGGTTTTTTGCGCGGCCCCCGGCAGGAAGCGCCGGAGCGACAAAGACCCTCCTGTGGGAAGCGCAACGGGGAGTGAGGCCAGCCCGCTGGATGCCAGAGTAGCTCAGGGGTAGAGCAGAGGACTCATAAGCCTTTGGTCGGGGGTTCAAATCCCTCCTCTGGCACCAACCTGCCTCAAAAAAAAATGGCGACCCTAAGGGGACTCGAACCCCTGCTACCGCCGTGAAAGGGCGGTGTCCTAACCGCTAGACGATAGGGTCGCTCGCAAAAAGCATTCGTAATATATTCACCCCAACAAACTTGTCACAAGAAAAAAACGTGCTGCCCCGGTCATTTTCGGGCGGGTAGGGCAGCTCGCGGAAACCGAGTGTGCTTGGAAGCCTGAACTCGCAGTCTTGAACTCGCGGATTGCTTTGGGGGAACATTTTAACTAGGCTGTTCGGAGCTTAAGGCATGAAAATCTATATTGATGGCAAGTATTACGACGAACGCACCGCGAAAATCTCGGTTTTCGACCATGGTTTGCTCTATGGGGACGGCATTTTTGAGGGCATCCGGGCCTATCACGGGCGGGTCTTCAAGCTTAAGGAGCACATTGACAGGCTGTTCTGCTCGGCCAAAGCCATCCTGCTCGACATCCCGATGACGGCCGAAGCCCTGATGAAAGCGGTGGTCGAGACTTGCCGTCGGAACAAGCTGCGGGACGGTTACATCCGGCTGGTGGTGACCCGCGGGATTGGCACATTGGGATTGAACCCGAATCGGTGCAAGAACTCGTCGGTCATCATCATTGCGGACAAGATTCAGCTTTATCCGCCCGAGTTTTACCAGAAGGGCATGGAAATCATCACCGTGCCCACGGTGCGGAGCCTTCACAGCGCGCTCAACCCGGCCATCAAGTCGCTGAATTACCTCAACAACATTCTGGCGAAAATTGAAGCCAACAACGCCGGCTGCGAAGAGGCCATCATGCTCAACGCCGAGGGGTTCGTGGCCGAATGCACGGGCGACAACCTCTTTATCGTGAAGGAAGGGAAACTCCTGACCCCGCCGCTGTCCGCGGGGGCACTGTATGGGATTACCCGGAAAGTCGTGATGGAAATCGCCCTGGCGTCCGGGCTCGAAGTTGGGGAGCCCAACCTGACGCGCTATGACCTGTTCAACGCCGAGGAATGTTTCCTGACCGGGACGGGGGCCGAGCTGGTGCCGGTGGTCAAGATAGACGGGCGCTTGATTGGGAATGGCCGGCCCGGCCCGGTGACGCGGCGGCTGGTGAATCAATACCACGCCTTGACGAAAACCTCCGGCGAGCCGATATACGATTAGCGAGATATGTTGTGCTGTGTCTGCAAGGAAAAGGAAGCCACGGTCCATTTGACCCAGATCGCCGGGGACAAGATGCAGAAGGTGGACCTGTGCGAGGAGTGCGCCAAGACCAAGGGGGTGAATGACCCGATGGGTTTCTCCCTGGCGGATTTGTTGCTGGGGCTGGGCGCCTCGCAGGAAATGGAGCAGGCCGCCGGGGGAACCGAGGCTCGCTGTCCGCGGTGCGGTTTCACGCAGGCTGATTTCAAGAAGTCCGGACGTCTGGGCTGTCCGGAATGTTACCGGACCTTTGCCGAGGCGCTGGAGGGGCTGCTCAAGACCATGCACAAGGGCACGCGGCACGTGGGCAAGGCCCCGGAGTCGCTGCGGGCAAGCCGTGACCTGTCGGATCGCATTCGGGCGCTGCAAAAGCGGCTGGCTAAGGCGATTGAAGCGGAGGATTTCGAGCAGGCGGCGGTGCTGCGGGACGAAATCAAACAGGCCTCGGCCCAGTTGGGCAGCCCCGCCCCTTCGTGAGGAGCCCATGAACCTCCACACTTTTCTCACCCCCCCGGCGGAAGCCGCCAAGCGGCGTGGCCCTCACGATCGCATCGTGATGTCCAGCCGGGTGCGGCTCGCCCGCAACCTCAAGGACGCCTCTTTCCCCGGCTGGGCAAAGAAGGCCGAACGAATTCGTCTGCTGGAGCTGATTCAGCCCGCGGTCGCCGGGTTGCCGGACATGCGCGATTCGTTCGTTGAGACGATGGACAACCTGTCACCGCTCGACAAACAGATTTTGGTGGAGCGCCACCTTATCAGCCGGGAACACGCGGCCAAAGGCGCGGGCAGCGGGCTGGTCCTGAATCGGGACGAGACCCTGTGTTTCATGATCAACGAGGAGGACCACCTGCGCATGCAGGCCCTGCGGCCGGGGCTCCAGTTGCGCCAGGCGTGGCAGGCCATTGACCAGGCGGATTCGCTGCTCGAGAAGCGGCTGGATTACGCGTTCAGCCCGGAACTGGGCTACCTCACGGCCTGCCCGACCAACCTGGGCACGGGCATCCGCGTCAGCGCCATGCTGCACCTGCCGGGGCTGGTGCTGGCGGAGCACATCAACACCATCATTTCCTCGGTCAACAAGCTGGGATTGGCCGTGCGCGGCCTTTATGGTGAAGGGACGGAAGCGCTTGGCAACGTGTTCCAGGTGTCCAATCAAATGACCCTCGGCGACACGGAAGCGGCCATCGTGGAGCGGCTGGAGAAGGTGCTGGCGCAGATTATCGAGCACGAGGAAAACTCCCGGGCGGTTCTGCTGGAAAAGAAGCCGAAGATGGTGTATAACCATATTGGGCGGGCGTACGGGATTCTGGCAAACGCGCACAGCATATCGTCCAAAGAAACCATGAACCTGCTGTCGCTATTCCGCTTGGGCATGGATTTGGAGCTGTTTCCCGGTGTGGACCGGTCGCTGCCCGACGAGTTGTTCATTCTGACCCAGCCGGCGCATTTGCAGAAGCGCTATTCCGACAAATTGTCGGCCGAGGAACGGGATGTGCTGCGGGCGGACATGGTGCGCGAACGGTTGAAACAGGTCAGCCGGCCGGTAACCCCGCCGCCGGCCGCGCCCGGGGCGGAATTGGACAAACCCGGCAAGTGATTGCATTTTGAAGTATGAGCGACGAAGCGATGAACAATTTCACTCCCCGGGCCCAGCAGGTGCTGGCCCTGGCGAGGAAGGAAGCCGACCGTTTCAACCACAACTTCGTCGGCACCGAACACCTGCTGCTGGGCTTGATCAAGCTCAACCAGGGCGTGGCCGTGAATGTGCTGCAAAAGCTCGGGCTGGACCTGGAAACCGTGCGCATGGAGGTCGAAAAGCAGGTCGGCACGGGCCCGGACCAGAAGATGATCGGAAACATCCCTTACACCCCGCGCGTCAAGAAGGTGCTGGCGCTCGCGGCCAAGGAAGCCAAGGCGCTCAACCACACCTACGTGGGCACCGAGCATATTCTCCTGGGGCTGTTGCGGGAGGGGGACGGCGTGGCCGCGCGTGTTCTGAAAAACCTGGACGTGGACATCGAGCAAACCCGCCAGGAAATTCTCAAGGAACTGGACCCCAATTTCGCGGCGCAGGAGGAGAGCGGAGGCGAAGCTCCGGAAAAACCCGCCCCGGAAAAGCGCGGGGAAGTCAAGACGCCCGCCCTCAAAGCATTCGGGCGGGACCTGACCGAGATCGCGCGCAAAGGCGAGATGGACCCGGTGATCGGCCGGAAGAACGAGATCGAGCGGGTGATTCAGATCCTTTGCCGCCGCACGAAGAACAATCCCGTCTTGCTGGGCGAGGCGGGCGTGGGCAAGACGGCGATCGTGGAGGGCCTGGCGCAGGAGATTGCGGCAGGCAACGTGCCGGAACTGCTGCGCGACAAGCGGCTGATCACGCTCGACCTGGCGCTGATGGTCGCCGGCACCAAGTACCGCGGGCAGTTCGAGGAGCGGATCAAGGCGGTGATGGACGAAATCCGCCGCTCCAAGAACATCATCCTGTTTATTGACGAGCTGCATACGATTGTTGGGGCGGGCTCCGCCGAGGGAACAATGGACGCCTCGAACATCATCAAGCCGGCGCTGAGCCGGGGCGAACTGCAATGCATCGGCGCCACCACGCTGAACGAATACCGGAAATACATCGAAAAGGACGCGGCCTTGGAACGGCGTTTCCAGGCTGTCAAGGTCGAGGCCCCCTCGATCGAAGAGGCCATTTTGATCCTGAAGGGATTGCGGCCCAAGTACGAGGAGCATCACAAGGCGGAGTTCACCGACCGGGCCATTGAAGCCTCGGTCAGGTTGTCCGACCGCTACATCACCGACCGCTACCTGCCCGACAAGGCCATTGACCTGATGGATGAGGCCGGCTCGCGGGCCCGAATCGGGACCATGACCCGGCCGCCGGAGGTCAAGCAGCTCGAGGGCGAAATCGAGGAGATCAAGGCCCGAAAGGAAAAGGCCATCAAGAACCAGGATTTCGAAGGCGCGGCCGCCATGCGCGACCGGGAGAAACAGGCGAAAGAGAGACTGGAGCAAATCCTCAGGGAATGGCGCGCCACCCGCGAGGAAAAGCGGGTGAAGGTGGACGAAGAGGACATTCTGCACGTGGTGTCCAAATGGACGGGCATTCCGCTGCAGCGAATGGAGCAAGGCGAGATGCAGCGGCTGCTGCAGGTCGAAGAGGAAATGACCAAGGTGGTCATCGGCCAGCGCGAGGCGGTTTCCGCGCTCTGCAAGGCGCTGCGGCGTTCGCGGGCGGACCTGAAGGACCCGCGGCGGCCGATCGGAACCTTTGCGTTGCTGGGCCCGACGGGCGTCGGCAAAACCTTGCTGGCCAAGACGCTTGCCGAGCAACTCTTTGGCGACTCCAAGGCCCTGATCCAGCTCGACATGAGCGAATACATGGAGAAATTCAACGTGTCGCGCCTGATTGGCTCGCCGCCGGGCTACGTGGGCTACGAGGAGGGCGGGCAGTTGACCGAACAGGTTCGGCGCAAGCCTTACTCGGTGGTGTTGTTTGATGAAATTGAGAAGGCGCACCCCGATGTCTGGAACATGCTCCTGCAAATCCTGGAGGAGGGCAAACTGACCGACAACGTGGGCCGCGTCGTCAACTTCCGCAACACCATCATCCTGATGACCTCGAACGTGGGCTCGGACACCATCAAGCGGCAGTCCACGCTTGGTTTTTCGCCCATCACCGACAACGACAGTTACGAGCGGATGCGCGAGCGCATACTCGAGGAGGCCAAGAAGACCTTTCGTCCGGAGTTTCTCAACCGGTTGGACGACATTGTTGTCTTCCGCTCGCTCACGAAGCCGGACCTCATTCAGATTCTCGACCTGGAGATCAGCAAGGTTGTGCAGCGGCTCAAGGCGCGGAACATCGTTCTGCGACTGGACGAGAAGGCGAAGGATTTCCTCGTCAGTCGCGGTTACGACCCGCAGTACGGCGCCCGCCCCATGCGGCGCGCGGTGGAACGCTTCCTCGAAGACCCCTTGGCCGAGGAGATTCTCCGGGGGGCATTCCACGAGGGCGAACCGCTGCTGGTCAGCGCTGAAGGCGACCATCTGACGTTTTCTCAAAAAGCGGCCGCCGAAGGGGCGCTTTCCAGCTAAAGCGCACGACACCCCAGCCGGACTTCGGGCGCGCAGCATTCGAGCGCCCCGAAGCACTCCTTGCGCAGTAAAGGACTTTGTCCGACGGCGGCGTTTTGTTAGCCTCTGGTCATGGGCTTCACCCCAGGTCAAATCCTAACCTTGACGGTGAGCGACGTCGCCTTCGGCGGAGAGGGGGTCGCGCGGCTGGATGACTTCGTCGTTTTTGTGCCCTTCGTTCTGCCTGGAGAAGTCGTCGAAGCCGAAGTCGTCGAAGAGAAGAAACGCTTCGCGCGCGCGCGGTTGTTGCGAATCATCCAGACCTCGAAGGATCGCGTGACGCCCGCCTGCCGGTACTTTGGCGTTTGCGGCGGGTGCCAGTATCAGCACATGGCCTACGAGGCCCAGCTCGAGCTCAAGCGCAAGCAGGTGGCGGACATCTTCGCCCGGATCGGCGGACTGGACCCCGGAGTGGTTGCGCCGGCAGTCCCCTGCCCTCAACCCTACGGCTACCGGAACCGGATTATGATCCGGTCACAATGGGACAAATTCAAACAGGGCTTGAACCTGGGCTTCATTCGCGCCGATTGCCGCCTGGTGGTGGACATCGAGGAGTGCAAGATCGCCGAACCCGCCCTGAACCAGCAACTGCGAGAGGTCCGCGCGCATCCTCCGCCCAAAGGGGGCCTGAAGGTCGTTTTGCGCATTCCGCCTGAGGGCTGGGAGGTTCCGCCGGACTCGTTCTTTCAGAACAACTTCTTCCTCCTGCCGGGAATGGTCCGAGAGGTCCGGGAACGCCTGCGGGACAGCGGCAGCCGGCATCTGATTGACGTGTATTGCGGGGTGGGGTTTTTCGGAATCGAACTGGCCCGCGACGTCGAACACCTGGTCGGCATCGAATATGATCGAATGGCGATCCGGGCGGCCCGGGCCAACGCCGCGGCGCGGGGTCTCGCCAACGCCGAGTTCCTGGCCGGCACGGCCGAAGAGCTGGTTCCCCAGGTGTTGGACCGCTTCCCGCCGAAGGAGACAACCCTCCTGCTGGACCCGCCGCGCAAGGGCTGCCAGCCCGTTTTGCTTGAGGTACTTCGGCAGACCAGCCCTCATCAACTGCTTTACATCTCCTGCCACCCTGCCACTATGGCGCGAGACTTGAACATCTTGTGCACCGACAATGTCTTTGAAGTAGTGCGAGTGACGCCGCTGGATATGTTCCCTCAAACCGCGCACGTCGAGTGCGTGGCCGATTTGCGGCGTTCGACCGCCACTGCGCCTTCCGCCACCCCCGGAGGGGCCTTTCAGCCTGCGCATGACCAACGATAAGACCCCCGAAACCAGCCCCGAGGCCCAATACCCTTTCGGCTCGGCCGGGCGCTTTGTGTCGGCTTTTCTTCCCTGGCTTGTGGGGGGGATCGCGCTTTTGGTTTACGGGCTGACTCTCAGTCCTTGGGTGACCGTCAACAGCCTCGGTCTGGTGAGCCGGGCGTCGGGCTTGACTTGGCAGCCCGAATTGGGCGGCCCCTTGTATTGGCTCGTCACCTATCCGGTCCGCTGGCTGCCGCTCAAAGCCATTCCCTTGGCCCTCAACCTGTTCTCGGCTCTCTGCGCTGCGTTGACCCTGGCCCTGCTCGCCCGGTCGGTGGCCCTCCTGCCTCATGACCGCACCGAAGAGCAGCGGATTCGCGAGAAGAGCACGTTTTCGACCCTGAGCATCCGAAGCGCTTGGTTGCCGCCCGTTTTGGCGGCTTTGGTCTGCGGCCTCCAGCTTACCTTCTGGGAGAACGCCACGGCGGCCTCGCAGGACATGTTCGATTTGCTCTTGTTCGCGTATCTCATCCGCTGTCTGCTCGAGTTCCGAATTGATGGCCGGCAGTCCTGGCTCTCGCGCGCCGCATTTCTTTATGCCGCAGCCATGACCAATAATTGGGCCATGCTCGGGTTCTTCCCGCTCTTCCTCATCGCCGTGGCCTGGGTCAAGGGGCTTAGCTTTTTCAACCTCCGGTTTTTGCTGCGGATGTTCCTGTGGGGCCTGGCTGGGCTGTGTTTCTACTTTGTGATGCCCCTGGTCACCGCGCTTGCCGAGCATGCGCAATTCACGTTCTGGCAGGCGCTTCGTCTCGAGCTGGCCCAGCAAAAAAGCTTCCTGTTCGGCACGCTCAACAAGCAAATGCTTTTCAATCCCCAGATGCCGCTGTGGGTGCTGGGGCTGCCCTCGCTGTTGCCGCTGCTGATGATTGCGATCCGCTGGCCATCCTATTTTGGCGACCCCAGCCGTTTGGGCATCGCCATTTCCACGTTCGTCTTTCATTTGTTTTACGGCGTGCTGCTGCTTTATGGCGTCTGGATTGCCCTCGACCCGCTGTTAAGCCCCCGGACCTACGGCATCGCCGGCCTGCCCCTGTATTACCTCGGGGCACTCTGCATCGGCTACTTCACCGGCTACTTCCTCCTGGTTTTTGGCACCAAACCGTTCGGCCGGCCGCGGCCGGTGGCCTGGTTTGTGCCTTGGATCAGGAAGGTGGTATTTGCGGCAACCTGGGCTTTGGCCATTGCCGCTCCCGTCGCGCTGGTCTATCTCAACCTGCCGCAGATACGCATCACCAATGGGCCGATGCTGGCAGACTATACCGAGTCCATGATTCGTGCCCTGCCCTCCCAGCCGGCGATTGTGCTGAGTGACGATGTGTGGAAGCCCTGGCTCGTGGAATCCCAAATGGCTCGGACCGGCAAGCAGAAGACTCATTTGCTGCTCCACGTCTCAAGCCTGGGCCCGATGTTCCCCGAGTCGCTCCGCATACCGGCCTACAACCGGTTTCTAAGGCGATACTATGGTGAACGCTGGCCCTTGGACCCCGACAAGGACAAGGTTGATCTGTATGATCAGGTTACTCTCACGCGGCTGATGGCCGCCCTGGCCAAAACCAACCAGATTTGCTATCTGAATCCGAGCTTCGGCTATTACTTCGAGCTCCTTTACGCGGAACCCCACGGAATGGTTCAATACCTTAAGCTCTGCCCCACCAACACCCTGCTGGTGCCGGCCCTTTCGGAATCCGTTCTGCAATCCAACGCCGCTTTTTGGAGCCAGGCGGAAGCCACCCTCCTGCCCCCCGTTTTCAAAGCCATCGCCCCCCCCAAAGCCACCAACGGATTGGGGGCGGCTCTGGCGAGAATCCGCGCAACTCCCAAACCCAATCAAGGAGCGCGGTGGCTGGCCAACGATTACTCTCGCAACCTGACCGCGTGGGGTGTTGCGCTCCAGCGGCATGGAAGGCTTGTCGAAGCTCAACGGGCCTTCCAGCTCGCCAGCAAGCTCAACCCCGACAACGTCGTGGCCGAGGTCAATCTTCAGTGCAACCAAAACCTGCAAGCGGGGCGCAAGAGCACCGTTCGCCCCTCCAGGTCCATCGAAGATCAGTTCAGGAAGTATCGCAGTTGGGAGGGCGTCATGCTGCCCAATGGTCCGTTTGACGAGCCGAACATCTGTTTCCAACAGGGGTACGCCTTTTACAAAGGCTCGAATTTCCGCCAGGCGGCCCAGCAATTCACCCGCGTGCGCCAACTCGACCCGGACAATTTCCCGGCCAGTTTCGCGCTGGCTGAAATCTTTCTCCTGAGCGGCATGGCGGATGATGCGCTCAAGGAACTGGAGCCGCTTCACAAACGGCCGGAAATTTTCCAAGGCACGAATTCACTTCGCGCGCAACTCTTGTTCCTGGACATGGCGGCCCATCTCACCAAGGAGGAGCCGGCGACGGCGGAAGCCAAAGCCAAAGCGGCGCTCAAAGCCGCGCCCGACAATGATGATCTGCTTCAGGCTGCGAGCCGGGTTTACCTGACCTTTCGCCGCTACACCAACGCACTCGAGTACATTGAGCAGCGCCTGCGGCTCAAGCCCGATTCGCCAGGTTTGCTGCTCGATAAAGGGTATGCCTATCTTCAGCTCAACCAGCTTGCGCATGCCATCCCCCCGTTGAGCCGGGCGCTGGCGCTTGAGACCAATCCCAATTCGGCGCTCCACCTGACGGCGCTTTTCAACCGCGCCATCGCCTACTTGCGCAGCGAGCAATACGACCTGGCGCGCCGCGACTACGAAGCCTTGCAGAAGCAGTTCCCCACCGACCCCAATGTTCATTACGGCCTGGGTGAAGTCGCCTACCATCGCAAGGATTACCGGACCGCGGTCAACCATTACGAAATCTACCTGGCCAATAGCGCGACCAACACACCGGATGCAACCAACATCCTGGCGCGCTTGAACGAAATTCGAAATTCGCGCTGACCGTCCCATGCGCGTCGTCCATGTCATTACCCGCCTGATCGTGGGCGGGGCGCAGGAGAATACTGTGGACTCCGTCCTCGGCCTGCGGCGCAAACCCGGACTGGACCCGCGCTTGGTTTCCGGCCCTTGCAGCCCGCTGGAGGGCTCGCTCGAATCCCGATTTGCAGATTGTCCGGAGTTGTTAACCCTCCTGCCCGATCTGGTCCGTCCCATCAACCCGTGGCGGGACTGGACGGCCTATCGCCGCCTGCTCGAGTGCTTTCGCCGTCAGCGGCCCGACATCGTCCACACTCACAGCGGCAAGGCCGGCATCCTCGGCCGCCTGGCCGCCGCTCGCGCCCGGGTTCCGCTCATTCTGCACACGGTCCACGGCCCCTCCTTCGGCCCTTTTCAAGGACCTGCCGCCAATTGGGCTTTTCGGGCCGCCGAACGGTTTGCAGCGAAGGTCACCACTCATTTTGTCGTCGTGGCCGATGCCATGCGCGACCAGTACCTGCAGGCGGGCATCGGTCGTCCGGAGCAATACACCAAAATTCTTAGCGGGTTTCCGCTCGAGCCGTTCCTCACTGCCGCCAACGACCCCGCCCTCCGCGCGCGGCTCGGCATCGCTGCCGAGGACATCGTCGTGGGCAAAATCGCGCGCATCACCCGGCTCAAAGGCCACGAAGACCTTTTGGCGGTCGCGCCCGAGCTGCTTCGCGAAGTGCCCCGGCTCAAGTTCCTCCTGGTGGGAGACGGGTCCTTGCGGCGCCGCGTCGAACGCCAGGTCCGCGACGCCGGGCTGCAGTCGCACTTCATCTTCGCCGGCCTGGTGGCCCCCGGCCAGGTGCCGCCGCTGGTAGGGATCATGGATCTGGTCGTACACCTGTCCCTGCGTGAGGGGTTGCCGCGTTCCCTGCCTCAAGCCCTGGCTGCCGGCCGGCCGGTCATCGCTTACGACTGTGACGGCGCCCGGGAGGTCTGTCTGGACGATCAAACCGGCTTCCTTTTGCCCCCCCGCGATACCGCTGGCCTCCGCCTCCGCCTCCTGCAACTGGCCCGGAGTCCCGAGTTGCGCCAGCGTCTCGGTCACACCGGGCGGAATTTCGTCCGCGAGCGTTTCAGTCTCGATCGCATGGTGGATGATCTCTACGAGCTCTATCTTCGCCTGGCGCGACAGCGGCGGCACCCCCAGCCGGCCTGAAGCATGACTCTACAGCGGCATGCGGCCCATGGGAGACGGCTGCTCCAAAGCAACGATTATCCCCGCGCGGGCTCCACTCGGTGTCTGGATCGGAGTTTGCGTTTGGAACCAACTTGTGTTTAATTAAGCACCGTTGTTTCTGGCACAATCGCCGGAACGGCTCTAAAATACACTCAATATGATCATGACGGACGACACGCCGGTGCTGCGCAAAACGCGCGAGCTGTGCCAGACCATTTTGGAACAACCGGATTTTCAATCCATTCGACAGCGCATTGAAACCTTTCTGGGCGACGAGCAGGCACGCGGCCAATACGACGAACTGGTGCAAAAGGGCCAGGCCCTCCAGCGTAAACAGCAGAACTCCATCCCGCTGACCGGCGAGGAGATAGCCGAATTCGAACGCGATCGCGATTCACTGCTCAACAATCCCGTCGCGCGGGGTTTCCTGGATGCGCAGGAAGAGCTGCATGGTTTCAGACAGACCATCCAGCGTTACCTGAACAAGACCCTCGAACTGGGCCGGCTGCCGACGGCGGAGGACCTCGACGAAAGCTCCTGCGGCCACGGTTGCAGTTGCGACCATTGATCGGGGCACCCTCCCCGCCCCAATTCAGGCGGGGCGCAGTCGGCTTTTGTGGTTGACGCGAAGGCGGCGCCGTCCGACTCAAGCACCCGCATAAATTCCAAATCCCCTTGTTGACCTCCGGCGGGGTCCTGACTATTATCTTTATGAATTTGGGGCCGCCTCGGTAGCTCAATTGGCAGAGCAGTTGACTCTTAATCAATTGGTTCTAGGTTCAAGTCCTAGCCGGGGCACCAATTTCCTGCCGCTCAAACGAGCCTCCTCACTACCACTGAATAAACTGCTGCCAGGAAACTGCTTTTGGGAGTAGTGCTGCGCTCGGCGCTGAGCGAGTGGGCACGAGGCTGAATTTGGGGGCTGTTGGCAAAGGCCCGTCCATCGAGCGGGCCGCCGGGAGTCGGCGGGAAGCGAGCGCCCAGCATGCGGTTTCTAACGCGGCAGCAGCGCTGTTGACGGCTTGGATGCCCTGCTCGAAGGAAGCGCCTGGAAATCGGACTCGGCGCACCTCCCCCGCCCCCCTGCCCCCTGGGGGATGCAGACGCCTGCCCTTCGCAACGAGGCTCTGTCCCTATTCGCCCAGTGGGGGAATCATTTGAAGCGGGCGGCCAAATCTACGGACATGTGCTGGTTCCTCACACAAGGCGGCGGGTGGCCGAGGGCACCGTTCTGGCGGCCCTTATCGGCTCGTCAGCGACGGACAAGGACGCCCTGTCCACCGCCCCTCTTGGTGTTGGGCCGCCCCGCGTTTAACCCAACCGCCTCCGACCCGGGGTCAAAGGCCCGGGAAATACCAGCATGGGGCACCGCCCCCTGCCACGGGCTAAGGACTTTGGCCTCGAAATGGCTCAGGGCGGCAAAGAGCGTGATGATTCCGTGAGCAGGGGGGCGGGTGCGAACATGCCCCCGGCCCAAGGGCAGGCCCGGCTGGGTCCGCTCCAAGGCCTGGCACGGGCACTTCTCGTACGCCCGCCCGGCTGCGGAGAGTGGATTCCGGGCCGAGCGCATTCCGCGCTTGCTGCTCAAGCGGCCGAAATCTACGTTCAGACCATGACTTTGCTGCGAATGAACCCAGCCGCAGCCCGGACCCAACCTGCCGGGCGGAGGCCCGCGCTGCCCGCCGCGCACGCTTCGTGACCCCCGCCGCATTCCAGTCCCCGCTCGCCCACCCCCCGCGAGTCCTCCTGCTGGGCTTGGGCAATGACATTCTGACCGACGACGCCATCGGGTTGCGGGTTGTCGCCGCCCTGCGCGAGCGCGTGCGCGACAAGAAGCATGTCACCGCTGTCGAAACTGCGGAGATGGGATTGTCGCTCCTGGATTTCATGGTCGGATTCGACCGTCTCGTGTTGGTGGATGCGGTCCAGACTTGCCAGGCCAAGCCCGGGTTTGTCCATGAAATCTCGGCCGAAGACCTTTCGTCCCAGCCGGCGCTCTCCCCCCATTTCCTGGGGGTGGGCGAAGTGCTGGCGCTGGGGCGGCAACTGGGTCTGAGCATGCCGCGGGAGGTGAAAATCTTCGCCATTGAAGTGGGCGATCCGTTCACGGTGGGGACAGAGCTTTCGCCGGAGTTGAAGGCGGCTTTGCCGGGCATCATTCATCGGGTGGAGGCGGCCTTGTGAGCCACGGCAAGGGAATTCCGGGCGCAGGAGCCCGGTTGCGCGTCGTGGTGCGCGGGGTGGTTCAAGGCGTGGGCTTTCGGCCGTTCGTTCACCGGCTGGCCCGGGAATTGGACCTGCGCGGCTGGGTCCAGAATTCACCGCAAGGCGTGTTCCTCGAGGCCGAGGGCGCGCGCGAGCGGCTTGAAGAACTGCTTTTGCGGTTGAGCGCTGAAAAGCCTCCGCACAGCTCGATCCAGAGCCTGGAGTCCACCTGGCTTGACCCGGTCGGATATGCTCAATTCGAAATCCGTCAAAGCCGCGCGGGCGGGCCCAAGACAGCGCTGATATTGCCTGACATCGCCACCTGCCCGGACTGCCTTGGCGAGATTTTCGACCCGGCCAACCGCCGCTACCGCTATCCGTTCACCAACTGCACGTATTGCGGGCCACGTTTTACCATCATCGAATCGCTGCCGTACGACCGCGCCAACACTTCGATGAAATCGTTCCGAATGTGTCGGCGGTGCCAGGCGGAGTACGAGGATCCGGCCGACCGCCGCTTCCACGCCCAGCCCAATGCGTGTCCGGACTGCGGCCCCCGGCTGGAATTGTGGGACGCCACCGGCCAGGTGTTGGCGGTGGAGGACCCCCTGGCAGCGGCCGCCGAGGCCATTCGCGCGGGGCGGATCGTGGCGCTGAAGGGATTGGGCGGGTTTCAACTGCTGGCAGCGGCGGGCCAGGAGGCGGTGGTGCGGCGGTTGCGCGAACGCAAGCAGAGGGAGGAGAAGCCCTTCGCGTTGATGTTCCCCTCGCTCGATTCGATCAAGCGGGTCTGCAAGGTTGCGCCGCTCGAAGAGCGGCTGCTGCGGTCGCCGGAGTGTCCCATTGTACTTCTGGCCCGGCGCGCTGAAGCCGGGAGAGACGCGCCCACCGGCATCGCCCCCTCGGTGGCGCCCGCCAACCCCTGCCTGGGCGTCATGCTGCCATATACGCCGCTGCATCATCTCCTGCTCCGGATGTTGGATTTTCCCATCGTCGCCACCAGCGGCAACCTCAGCGACGAGCCGATTTGTGTTTCGGAAAGCGAGGCGGTCGCCCGGCTTGGGCGCATCGCCGACCTGTTCCTCGTGCACAATCGGCCGATTGTGCGGCACGCCGATGACTCCATAGTGCGGTTGGTTTCGGGACGGGAACTGGTCCTGCGCCGGGCGCGGGGTTATGCGCCCCTGCCGGTGCCGCTGCCGCCGTCTGACGCGGCGCCGGCGGTACTGGCGGTGGGCGGCCATCTCAAGAACACCATCGCGCTGGGCGCGGCCTCCCAGGTGTACCTCAGCCAGCACATCGGAGACCTGGAAACCGACGAGTCCTTCCGCGCTTTCGAACGCGCCATTAAAGATTTCCAGCAACTGTTCGACATCCGGCCGGAGGTCATCGCTGCCGACCTGCATCCCGACTACCTGTCCAGCAAACACGCTCGCGACCTTGCCGCCGCGCGCCCCGGCGCGAAACTGGCGACCGTTCAGCATCACCTTGCCCACGTCTGGTCCTGCATGGCCGAGAACGAACTGGCTCCTCCCGTGCTGGGCGTGTCTTGGGATGGCACTGGTTATGGACTGGACGGGACGGTCTGGGGTGGCGAGTTTTTCCTGATTTCAGAGCGCGGGTGGGAGCGAGTCGCGCATCTGCGCCAGTTTCGACTGCCGGGCGGAGACAAGGCAATCAAAGAGCCGCGCCGCAGCGCCCTTGGGTTGCTCCACGCCGCCTTCGGGGCGAAAGGCCTGCTGGAAAACCCAACCGCGCCCGTTCAAGCTTTCACCCGCCCGGAACTGACTGCCTTGCTCCGGATGCTGGAGCAGGGGCTGAACTCGCCGCTGACATCCAGCGTTGGACGCCTCTTCGATGCGGTCGCGGCCCTGGTCGGTTTGCGGCAAATCACCCGGTTTGAGGGCCAGGCGGCCATGGAACTGGAGTTTGCCGCCCAAACCGCCGCGGAACAGGGCCATTACGCGTTTGCGCTCACGCGGTCAGAAACCCCGCCGCTGTGGGTCATTGACTGGGGACCCGCCCTGAACTGTTTGCTGGAGGATTTGAGGCGCAAGGAAACCCCGGCCAGAATCGCCGCCGCGTTTCACCAAGGTCTCGCCGAGGCCGTCGTTGCTGTTGCCAGAACAGTGGGACAATCCCGCGTGGTCTTATCCGGCGGCTGCTTTCAAAACCGGTTGCTGACCGAACGCACCATCGCCCGTTTGCAGGCGGAAGGCTTTCGACCCTACTGGCACCAGCGTGTCCCGCCGAACGATGGCGGGTTGTCCCTCGGGCAAATCGCCGCCGCGCGTCACTTGCTTCCATGACAGCGGACAAACTTCTTGCCGTCAGGAGCCGCCAAATCCAATGCCCGGGGGCGTCGCGTGATCGCCCCAAGGGCTGGCACCGCTCCGCTTTCGCCCTGGCGGCCCTGCTTGGCCTCGCCCCGGCGCCGGCGGTGGAGTTTTGGCCCGGGGCCGAGTGGCCTCGCGCCACGCCAGCCGAAGCCGGCTTGGGGGAAGCGTGGCTAGAAACCGCGCGGGACTATGCATTGTCGGCGGGCGGCTCGGGCTATACTACCCGCGGGGGCCGGCTGGTGATGGCTTGGGGCGATGCCTCCCAGCGTTATGATCTAAAGTCCACGACCAAATCCCTCGGTTCCATCGCCCTGGGATTGGCACTGCAGGACGGAAAAGTGCATCTGCAGGACCGGGCGCAAGCCTTGCATCCGGGATTCGGCGTTCCTCCGGCGGCGAACACCAACACCGGCTGGCTCGGGGAAGTGACGCTCCTGCATCTGGCCACCCAGACCGCCGGCTTTGAGAAGCCCGGCGGGTTCACCCGCCAGCTTTTTCGTCCTGGCACAATGTGGGATTATAGTGACAGCGGCCCGAACTGGCTGGCGGAGTGCCTGACGATTGTTTACCGGCGCGACCTTGAGGAATTGATGTTCGAGCGCGTGTTCGGGCCGCTGGGCATTGGACGCGACGACCTGGTCTGGCGCCGGAATCAGTATCGGCCCGCGACGCTGGCGGGAGTTGCGCGCCGTGAATTCGGGGCCGGAATCAGCGCCAATGTGGATGCCATGGCGCGCCTCGGTCTGTTGTTGCTTCGGGGAGGACGCTGGCGCGACACGCAACTGATTCCGCGCGAGTTTGTGGAAATGGCCCGCCAGCCGGTGCCTGCGTTCGCCAGCCTGCCGGTCCATCCCAATTCTCTCCGGCCGGAGGACCTCAAGAGCGGCGCCCCGCAGCATTACGGCTTGTTGTGGTGGAACAATGCCGATGGTTCGCTCGAAACCGTGCCGCGCGATGCTTACTGGGCGTGGGGACTGTATGACAGCGTGATTCTGGTTGCGCCGTCGCTGGATTTGGTGGCGGCGCGAGCGGGCAAATCATGGCCCCGCCAACCGGGCGCCGGCCATTACGCTCCCTTGCGGCCGTTCTTCGAGCCGCTCGCCGCCGCCGCCGGCTATCAGGGGAGGAACCATTCTTCAAGACGGCTAATCAGGGAACTTCGCTGGGCGCCGGTCCAAACCATTCGCCGGGCCGCCAGGGGCAGTGACAACTGGCCATTGACCTGGGCGGATGATGGCGCGCTGTATGGCGCATACGGAGACGGCCACGGGTTCGAACCCTTCACGGACGAAAAACTGAGTCTGGGTCTTGCCCGCATCACTGGCGGCCCGACGAATTTCCGCGGAGCAAATCTGCGCACGGCCTCGCTTGAAGCTCGCGGCGATGGCGACCGGGGCCGGAAAGCCAGCGGTTTGCTATCCGTGAAAGGCGTGCTGTATCTGTGGGCACGGAATACTGGAAACGCGCAACTGGCCTGGTCCGCAGATCACGGCCGCACCTGGACTTGGGCGGACTGGAAGTTCATCAACAGCTTTGGCTGCCCGACCTTCGTCAACTTTGGGCGGGATTATGAAGGGAACCGGGACGGCTACGTTTATATTTGTTCTCCCGACGCGGAGGATGCCTATACGCCGGCGGACCGGTTCGTGCTGGCGCGCGTGCCAGCCGATCGGATTCGAAGCCGCGCGGCATACCAGTTTTATGCCGGGTTGGACAACAATGGAGAACCGCAATGGACGACAAATCTTGTGTCGCAATGCGGCATTTTGGCGCGTCGCGGGGCGTGTTACCGGCCGAGCGTCACGTTCAACGCTCCATTGGGGCGTTTTTTGCTGGTGCATTCTGTTCCCAACAAGGGGTCAAGGAACCCTGCGGGAACGATGGACCTGCGGTTTCAGGGGGGACTGGCGATCTATGAAGCGGCGCAGCCTTGGGGTCCCTGGCGGGTCGTTTACGAGACGGATCAATGGGATGTGGGACCGGGCGATGCCGCGTGCTTTCCCGCCAAATGGATCAGTTCCGATGGAAAGACCCTCCACCTGGTGTTCTCGGGAGACGATTGTTTTTCCGTGCGCCAGGCCACGCTTGCCTTGGAGTAACGCGACCGGCCTGGCGCCGGCAACCCGGGCGGGATGTCGCGCCAGGTTTGTGCAGGTCGGCGGGTGTTCAGCGCGCGGCGGGCGTTCCGGGCTGGAGAATGACCTTCAAAGTGGCCTTCTCGCCGGCGCCGACGGGAACGGTGAATCCAACGATACTGACGCCCGGGTTGCGTGCGTCGTAGTCGTTGGGCGGCGGGTCGGCAGGCCACGACTGCAGCGCGGCGCCAGGCGGAGACAGCACTTCGAGGCGAAGCCGTTTGCCGGACTGCTCCAGCCAGCCGCGATTGGGGCTTTCAATTTTCAAGGTGGCCGGCGTGACCATGCCCCATCGAACCGTTGCAGCCTCGCTTCCGCCGGTCAGTTTGTCTTCAATCGTCACACGTTTGTCCGCCTCCAGGGAGAACCGGCGAATGGCCGAAGCCAGTTGATTGGCGTAGGTGGCGCTCATGTCCACCACCGCGAATGCATTCTTTGGGTCGGGAGAGAATTCGGAGATCGGCGCCTTGCTGCTGACGACCTGTTCGGCGTCGTTGACCAGGAGGGTGCTGTGGGCCCGGTTGTGATACCGGAAGATACGCCACCGTTCCGAGCCCTGCTGGCCGTTCCACAGGCCGATTCCCCGCTGTTCGAGCGCGTTGTAGTCCTCGGCCCCGAGGTCCAGCGACCAGCGCGTGCCCTCGGCATCCAGCACGAAGGAACCAATGTCCATGTGCGCATGGCTGGCCGAGGGCGTCCCGGCTTTGATGGCCACGTACACCGCGTCGGCATCCGTCCACGACGTGCGCAACACTGCGATTGGATTCTGCCCCCGGCCCAGCCAGTTCAGCGTTTCGGGCGGCTGCGGCTTGAGGCCTGCCTTGGACCACAGGAGCACGAGGGGGAAATAACGGTCGCCTTGCCTTCTGCCCCGGCTCTGTTTGATGGCATCAAGTTCCCTCCCGAGCAATTCCGTTTCAAACCACAACAAATCCGGCCGCGCCGTCCGGGCCGCGAACCAGGTCATGGCTGGCGAAAAGCCCGTGCCGGTGCCGCAGTCGCTGAAATTGAAGGTTCGGCGGGTGGGCCCCATGATGTGCAACATGAATTCGCCCGCCTTGAGGAAACCGGGGCTACGGCAAAGATTGAAGTCCGATCCGAGCGCGGATTCGAGGAGATGGATCAGCATGACGTTGAAGGAGGTGCCGTAATTCCAGTAGCCCGGCCCTTCCGGATAGGTGCCGTCCGGATCATAAACCTTCATCGCGTTGGGCAGACCGGCCAGGGCGCGGCGGACGACTTCGGCCGCGCGCTCGGGATTGTCCTCGAGCAACGCCAGCGCCCCCGCCACCATGCCGGCATGACAGACCTGGTTCCAGTTGTTGCCGCCACGTTCCCAACCGTGCCTCGCGCCGGGTTTCAGATAGGGGCCCAGGCCCTTGCTCTCGATGGCTTCGCGAGCGGCCTGACGCCGCTCCGCTGAGAGACGGTCAAACAGCCAGTCGTAGCCCACCGCCATCGCAAGGGTCATCTCGGCGGTGTCGAGAAAATGGGAGGGATTCCAATCGGGCATGGCCGCCATGGCCTGCATCTCAACCATGGCTCGCTCCGCATAGCGCCCGTCGCCTGTCAGCCGACAGGCGAAGCCCAGGTGCATCATGCGGCTCAGCGCTTCGCGCGAACGCCCCAGGAGCCGGCGTCCGTCTTTCCGATACACCACGGGCGGTTCGGTGAGCATACGGTCGGCGGTCACGCGGACGGCCTCCCAAATGGCCTGCAGTTGCGGGTCGGCGTGGAGTTTTTCGCGCACAGCCGCTTCGTCACGCGAGGTCCAGAACAGCCGCGGGTGCGGGGGCGCCTTGGCAATTCGACCCAACAGTTCCTGTTGAGACGGCGCCTCCGCGGCGGAACTCCACGAGACCGAGGCGAACAGGACGAGAGCCACGCAGGTTGGCGGCGTGACCGCCGCCGACATTCGCCGCCAAAGCGCGAATACAATGGAACGGCGATTTGCTGTGAACGACTGCACTGAGGAACGGGAGGAAGGCACTTTAGAACAAAGCATGCTCATAAAACGGCCCGCAGTCTGCCCGACGGCCCACGCCAAGACGAATCATTTCTGCGCCGCGCCTTGGCGGGGGTCAGCCGTGATTGATTTCACCAGCAATTCGTTGGCGCTGCCGCGGCGATACCCCAGCAGATCGAGGGTAACGTGGGCGTAACCGATTTTCTTGAGCGCCTCGGCGGCGGTCACGGAAGCGCCGTTTTCGAGGAATTTGCGCATTTCGGCGGGGCCGACCTCAATCCGGGCGAGGTGCGTCACGGGCGGAACGCCCACGATTGGAGCGGTTTGAACCGGGGCCGCCGGGGCGGGCCGGAGTTCGTGGTGGCGGACCCGCACATCGTAAAAGCCCATGTCGCGAAGAACGTTTTCCGCAGCTTCAATCATTCGCAGTTTTTCGGGTGTCACCGGCTCGCCATACGGGACCCGGGAGCTCAGACAGGCCATTTGCGGCTTGTCGGCTGTGGGCAAGCCGAGCTGGGCCGAGAGTTCGCGAATATCGGCCTTGGTCAGACCGGCTTCTTTGAGGGGGGCGCGGACTTGGAACTCGGCTGCGGCCTGGGCGCCGGGACGGTAGTCGCCGGTGTCACTGGCGTTTTCGCCATAGGCAATCACTTTCAGTCCTTCGGCTCGAGCCAGAGGCAGCAATTCCGAGAAAAGCTCGTGCTTGCAGAAATAGCAACGGTTGTTGGGATTGGCCAGGTAGCTGGCGTTTTGGAACTCGCGCGTGCAGACCACCCGAACGGGGAACTGGAACTTGCGCGCCAGGTCGAGCGCCTCCTCCAGCTCCCGCCGCGGCAGGCTGGGAGAGTCGGCTATGGCGGCCAAGGCGCGGTCACCCAGCACCTGGTGAGCGACAAAGGCAAGGAACACCGAATCCACCCCGCCCGAGTAGGCCACCAGGCAGGAACCATACCCCCGCAGCACGGTGCGGAGCTGCTCTAATTTGTCAGAAACCACGTCTTCATCATGCCACTGCAACGCGGCAAAGTCGAGCGACCACAAGCAAATCCGGAAGGTCCCGAGTTGGAAGTGGGCTGGCGTGATTTCTCGCCGGCGGTCGCCTCGCCCCGCGGCCAGGGCAAGGTTTTTATTCCGCTCTCCTGTCTGAATTCTTGACGCGGCGGCAGCGGACGCCTATCCCCAAAGCATGACACGGGCGCGCAGGTTTCTTCAGTTGAGTCTGATTTCACTCTGGTTCTGCAGAATGGCGGCTGGAGAGCCGCCGACCGGAGCCGTCCCCGATCCCGGGGAACACTTGGTATTCTACCGGCAGTCGGCCTCACGGTGGACCGAGGCCATACCGGTTGGCAACGGGCATCTCGGCGCGATGATTTTTGGCGGCATTGAGCAGGAGCGCTTGCAGCTCAATGAAAACACGCTGACTTCCGACGAACCGGGCTACCGCACCCTGCCCTTGAATGTGCGGCCCCAGTTTACCACGGTGACCAATCTCCTGGGTCGAAGGCAGTTTGCCGAGGCGGACGAACTGATTACGCGGACATGGCTTGGCCGCTCGTGGGCTTGTTATCAACCCTTGGGAGACCTGTATTTGGATTTCCGGTACGCCGGGCCCGCCACAGATTACCGGCGGGAGCTGGACCTGTCTGAAGCCCGCTGCCGGATCAGTTACAAGGCGGGCGGGGCAACTTTCACGAGAGAAATTCTGGCCAGCCATCCGGACCGGGTCATTGCAGTCCGGCTGCGCACGACCCAGGCCGGCACCCTGAGTTTCCGGGCCCGGCTTGCGTCCCCCCATTCCAACGCCGTGGCAACGACGCAGGCGAAGGGACCGCGCCTGATCCTGGGCGGGCAGGTTCCCGGGCTGGTGCTCCGCCGCACTCTGGCGTGGGTCGAGCAGAAAGGGGATACGTGGAAGTATCCCGAGTTATGGGACGAGCAGGGCCGGCGGCGTCCCCATGCGGGCCAAGTGCTTTATGGGAAGGACATCGGGGGCCGCGGCACATGGTTTGACGCCCGGTTGGGGATTCGTCTGAAAGGCGGACGGGTTCAGGCCGAATCCGATGCGCTGGTGGTGGAAGGAGCCGACGAGGCGGTGCTGGTGCTGAGCGCGGCCTCGAGCTACGCGGGTTTTGACAAAAGCCCGAGTCGTGCCGGTCCCACCGTTGCCGCCCGGAAGGCCGAGTCTTTTCTCAAAGCCGCGGAGCGCCGCGCCTTTGACCAACTGGCTGCGCGTCATGTGGACGATTACCGGGCGCTGTATGATCGGGTATCGCTCTCGCTGGGGCCGCCGAGCGAGCAGAGCCGGCTGCCAACCGATGAACGGATCAAGCGTTTTGGCAACGGGCAGGATCCCGCGCTGGCCGCGCTTTACTTTCAATTTGCCCGCTACCTGATGATCTCGGGGTCGCGTCCCGGCGGCCAGCCCTTGAATCTGCAAGGGATGTGGAACGAGGAGATCATTCCGCCGTGGGCCAGCGGCTACACGATCAATATCAACACCGAAATGAACTATTGGCTGGCGGAATCGGGGCATTTGCCGGAATGCGCCGAACCGCTGTTGCGGCTGGTTCGGGAGCTGGCGGTGGACGGCCGCCGCGTGGCGCGAGACATGTACGGCCGCCGCGGCTGGGTGGCGCACCACAACACCACGCTGTGGCGCGATGCGCAGCCGGTGGACAACGTGGCCGGCACCTCGTTTTGGCCCATGGGCAGCGGGTGGCTGTGCCAGCACCTGTTCGAGCACTACCAGTTCACGATGGACGGGTCCTTCCTGCGCGAGGCCTATCCCCTGCTCCGCGGCGCGTGCGAGTTCTACCTGGACTGGCTGGTGCCGGATGATCAGGGGAGGCTGGTCACGCCCGTTGGCACGTCGCCGGAAAACGCGTTTGTGTATGTGAACGACGCGGGCCGGAAGGTCAAAGCCAACGTGTGCGCAGGCCCGGCGATGGACCTGGCGATCATTCGGGACCTTTTTCGCAACACCCTGACCGCGGCGGAACTTCTCAAGCGGGACCGGGGCTTCCGAGCCGAACTCGAGGCGGCTTTGGGGCGTCTGAAGCGCTACGAGGTGGGGTCCAAAGGGCAGTTGCTGGAGTGGCCGGAGGAGTTCGAGGAGGCCGACCCCCACCATCGCCATGTGTCCCACCTGTTCGGCCTGCATCCGGGCCGGGAGATCACCTGGCGGACAACGCCCGAGCTGGCGGCGGCCGCCAAGCGCTCGTTGGAACTTCGCGGTGATGGCGGCACCGGATGGAGCAAAGCCTGGAAAGTCAATTTTTGGGCGCGGCTCGAGGACGGGGAGCACGCGCACCGGATGCTGACGGATTTGATCAGCCAGTCCACGCTGCCGAACCTTTTTGACACGCACCCACCTTTTCAAATTGACGGGAACTTTGGCGGGGCGGCGGGCATTGCCGAGATGCTCCTTCAGAGCCACGCCGGGGAGGTCGTTCTGCTGCCCGCGCTGCCCAAGGCCTGGCCCGCAGGATGGGTCAAGGGACTGCGCGCCCGGGGCGGGTTTACCGTGGACCTCGCGTGGAAGGACGGGCGGGTGACGGAATATCGAATTACGTCCGCCCGGGGCCAGCCGGTGCGAGTGCGCGTCAACGGCCAGCTCCTGAACCTCACCAGCTCGACTCCCTGACATTTCAGCCTCTTATGAAAACTCATCGCTTCACCTGTGCCCTGCTGGCCGCGCTGGCCGGCTGCTGGCAGGCGGCCAAGGCGCAGGATGACCCCGTTGTCATTGACCCCGTCCGTTACGCAGGAGAGCCGGAGGCCCGGGCGGCGTGGAAGCCGATGGCGGGCAGCCTGCCGGTGGGGCTGGTTGCCCGCGATGGACAGCCCGCCTTGCGGCTGCCGTGCAATTTCGGCGGTACGAAGATCGAACGGGCATCATGGGACCGGACCGTTCAACTCGATTTGAGTTCGTGCCGCGGCGTGGTTTTTGAGGTTCTCTGCACCAATGCCGGCCCGGTTTCCCATTTCAGCCTCTACTTCCAGAGCGGAGCCGGGTGGTATCATGCGGCGTTTTATCCCGATAGTTCCACTGACTGGCAAACCATCCGCGTGCTCAAGGCCGACATGCGACCGGAGGGACAGCCCGGGGGGTGGGACCGGATCGAGACCATTCGGATTTCGGCGTGGCGCGGAGACGACACGGATACCGAGTTCCTCCTCCGGAATTTTCGGAAGGCCGGGGTGCTGGGAGCCGATGCTCACGTGCTTGTGGTCAAGGGCGACACGGTGGCCGAGCGGCGGCCGGCGGAGGCGCAGACCGTGGCCAACACCGTTGCAACCGTGACTTCGGTGTTGGAATCCGGGGAAGTGGGATGCGTCACGGTAAGCGACCGGGGGGTTGGAAGGCGGGAACTCGAGAAGGCAAAGCTGGTCGTCCTGCCCTACAATCCGACCTTGCCGGACGCGGCGTTGACGGCGTTGGCGGAGTATGCCCGATCGGGCAAGCCGCTGCTGGCCTTTTATTCAGTCCCGCCGGCCTTGCTGCCCGTGTTGAACGTCGCGGATGGCCCGCATGTGAAGGAAACGAGGGCAGGTCATTTTGCGGCGCTGCGTTTTTCGGAGGGCGCGCCGCCGGGCGTTCCCACCGTGGTGACACAGCAGTCGTGGAACCTCCGGGCTCTGGCGCCCGTGCGCGGGAAGAGCCAGACCTGGGCGGAGTGGGTGGATGAGGCTGGAAAGCCCACCGGCTATGCAGCCGTCATCGGGTCCACGAACGCCGCCGTCATGACCCACATTCTGCTGCCGGATGACCGGCTGAACAAACAGCGCATGCTGGTGGCCATCGCGGCCCGGCTGGCCCCGGACGTCGTTCGCCCCAGTGTGGAGGCGAGCATCGCGGCGGTCGGACAGGTCGCGAGTTACACGAGGTATGAGGAGGCCGTGCGGGAAATTCGACGGTTGGGCGGAGAGCGTCCCGAGGTGCAAACTGCGCTCGAGGATGCCGCCCGGCTGCGAGCAAACGCGCAGAGCCTGGCTGCGGCGGGCCGCTTCCCCGAGGCCCGGACGGCGGCCGAAACGGCGCGGGAGCGATTGGTCGAGGCCTTCTGCCGCGCGCAGACACCGCTGCCGGGCGAATTTCGCGCGTTTTGGTGTCACAGCGCCTTTGGCGTGCAGGGCAGGAGCTGGGACGACGCCATCCGGCGCCTCGCGGAGAATGGCTTCACCGCCATCTTGCCGAACATGCTCTGGGGCGGGGTGGCGTATTACGACAGCGCCCTTCTGCCGATGGCCGCCCAGGCGCGGGAACGCGGCGATCAAATCCGCGAGTGCGTGGCAGCGGCCAAGCGGCATGGGGTGCAAGTTCACGTGTGGAAGGTGAACTGGAACCTGGGGAGCGCCGCGCCGAAGGAGTTTGTGGAACGCCTGCGGCGCGAGGGCCGGCTGCAGGCCAATTCGGCCGGGAAGGAGGAGCGGTGGCTGTGCCCGTCGCATCCCGAGAATCAGAAGCTGGAGATTGCCTCCCTGGTCGAGGTCGCACGCAACTACGAAGTGGACGGCATCCATTTTGACTACATCCGTTATCCGGATGCCGACCACTGCTTCTGCGCAGGCTGCAAGGAGCGCTTCCAACGCTTTTGTCGCGCCGACCTCGAGCCCTGGCCGGCGGCAGTCCGGCGGGAGAGCCCCTTGCGACAGCAATGGCTGGAGTGGCGCCGCAGCCACATCACGGAGGTGGTGCGGGCCGTGAGCGAGCAGGCCCGGGCGGTCCGGCCCGGGATCAAAATCTCCGCCGCGGTTTTTCGCAACTGGCCCTCGGACCGCGACAGTGTGGGCCAGGACTGGAAACGCTGGTGTGACCGGGGCTATCTGGATTTTGTCTGTCCCATGGACTACACCCCCAACAACCGCCAGTTCGAAAACATGGTGCGACTCCAGCTCGAGTGGGCCGGCAAAACGCCCTGCTACCCAGGCATTGGCGTAAGCGCCTCCTCCTCGCGTTTCGGCCCGGACCGGGCCGTCGAACAAATCAACCTCACCCGAAAACATCGGACGGGCGGCTTTGTAATCTTCAATTACGGGGTTCGCGAGTGCGAGGAGCTGCTGCCCATGTTGGGTAGGGGCATTACCCGTCGCCAAGCTGAACCTTGAGCCACGTCCTGCCCCATCCCTGGAACAAGAACAGGACGGGGCGAGAGCTGACGTTTCCTGGTCGAAGGCGGAGCGTGAGGGTTTTTGGGGAGCAGGCCCCCAGAAAACGCAGAAGAACGCGGAACGGGGGAATTGAGGAAGGAGCAAAGTCCTGAAATAGAAATGTGGGAGGGCGGGAACGGGGAGCGACGAGACATCGCGTCCCGGATTAAAGATTCTGCATGAGCGAGTTGAGAATCAGGAAGAAATCGGGTCGTAGCAAGGTGGCAACGACCGTCGGGAAGATTGAGGAAGCGCTGCGCTGCGCCGCAAATCCGGCGCAGGCGGCGATTCTGCGGCGTTTTTTCAAGACTGGCCCCGGCCAATACGGCGAAGGCGACATTTTCATCGGGCTGAAAGTCCCTGTGATTCGCGGGGTGGTGAAGCAGTTTGGTTATGTGCCGCCGCGGGAAGCGCTCACGCTGGTTCGGTCTCCGATTCACGAGATGCGCCTGGCGGCATTGCTGCTCTGGGTGAAGGCTTTTGAGGAAGGTGACGAGCGGACCCGGCGCCTGGTGTTCCGGCTGTATCTCCAAAACACGCGGCACATCAACAACTGGGACTTGGTGGATTTGAGCGCTCCGAACATCGTCGGGGCATTTCTGAAACCCGAGGATGACCCAAGCGCCGCGCTGCTTCAAGAACTGGCCGGTTCGGGGTGGCTCTGGGATCGGCGCATTGCGGTGGTGGCGACCTTCGCTTTCATTCGGCAGGGCCGGTTTGAGCCGACGCTCGCGCTTTGCCGGCGGCTGCTCAAAGACTCGCATGATTTGATGCACAAAGCGTGTGGCTGGATGCTGCGCGAGGTGGGAAAGCGCGACCGGGGAACGCTTCGCGCGTTTCTGGATGTACACGCCGGACAAATGCCGCGGACCATGCTGCGCTATGCGCTGGAGCATTTCGGGCCGGCGGAGCGGGCGAAGTACATGCGACGGGGGTAGGAGAGCACCCCACAGCCCGGCCCGCCAGACCGGGGCCAGTCCGGCCGCGGGGCTTATCGCCGGTCCAGCAACTGGCGGATGTTTTCCTGCTCCAGTTCCGCCATTTGGCGGCGTTTCAGTTGGAAATGCGTGAACTTCTGGAGCTCATCCATCGTCCAGGCATTGGCCTCGGCATAATCGCCGCAAAACGGCACCAGGAGGTCAATCCAGCACGCAATTTTGTCGAGTTCGTCGCGGGCCAGCCTCACGCCCTGGTGTCCGGCTTCCAGCAGGGGCAGCAGCTCGCTGCGGGCCGCGCCGGCGGAATAGGGCGGCAAGGGTTCGGGGGCGGACTGCGAACTGATCCAGTTGACCCACCGCCCGGCGGGATTTCCACGGAAGGCCTGGCCACGGCCATTTCGCTCGTCCGGCAAGGCCTGGGTGAGGATCAAGTAGGAATCGCTCCATTCACGTCTGGCGATGGCATCCACCGTGGTGTCACCGAGGAGGCTGAAGGCCGGGGTGTCGCCGGAGGGATTGGCGCGAGCGCGCTCTGAAGGGGGCCGGTTCAGAAGGGGCACCCGTGTCCGGCCACTGGCCAACTGTTCGATGGGGGCGCGGTCCTTGTGGCAGCGAATGCAATGGCGGTCGAGGATGGGCTGAATTTCTTTGGGGAAGCTAAAGCCCCGCGGCGGCCCGTAAAACGGTTCGAGGGATTGGGGTCCGGCCTGCATCGCCTGGCTCGCGGTGCGCCGGGCCAGGGGCGGGGCCGCGGTTTTGGGGTCGTGGCAGCCGACGCAGCCAAGGTACTCACCCGGCTGCAGGGTGCTCCAACTGCGCATGGTTTGCACGACGCGCCCCCGCGCATCCACGGCTTGAAAATAAACGGGAGTCCGGGCCGGCACGGTGAAACAGGCCGAGCCGTCGTCGTAAACCCGCGCTTCGCCCAGAACGGTTTTTACATCCCACGCGCCGTTGCCAATCGAAACCGGGGTGCTGATGAGCGCTCCGCCGCCCGGCCCCGCGCTGCCGTTCTGGCCAATGCCCGCCGGGCGAAACTCCAGGGCCACAACGCGCAGCTTCTTGATTGTGCCGCGCGGCACGCCCGCCAGCCCGGCTCCGGCATAAATGTCGTCCAATTGAAACACCCCGGTGGTTTGGCGGTAATCCACGCGGCTGGGGACGACCGGCGGTTTGCGGCGGGGAACCAGGGGTACCGGCTGGCTGCAGGGGAGTTTGGGGTCGCAAGCGAGCAGTTCGCGCCGGCCGTCGAAGTCCATCCAGTAGATGGCAAAACCGGCATCGCCCCGGCGCCGCTCGGGGCGGTCCCAACCCAAGGGCGCATAGGTCATGAGACACTCGCGCTCATTCAAGGGATAGGGATATTGCCACAGTTCGCCGTCCTGGCCGTAGGCATCAATCCGCTCTGCCAAGGTGGGGCGAAGAGGGGCCACCAACTGCACGCCGGTGTTTTCCTGTCTGCCCAAGCGGGGGTCAATGACGGCCAACTTGCCGGCTTGCGAGGTGTGATGGCCGCAAAGGATCGCCAGGACCTTGCCGGTGCCGGGAATGCCGCGCGCATGAGCGATGGTGGTGGGGAACCAGGAACTGTTGCCGTAGTATTCCATCTGGGCGGTGCCATCGGGATACATTTGGAAGAGGGGCTGGGGAAAAATCTGGCCGCGGTCGTTGTAATCCCAGCGGGTGTAAACCACGCGGCCATCATCGAGGACCTGTGGATAGACCGTGTGAACCTGGTCGAAGCCCAGGCGTCGCAAGTAGCGGCCCTCGGCATCGCAAGTGTAGAGATTGCTGACCTCGGTCCAAAAGCAATCCACCGTCTGGACACAGCGCGTGGAGGCAAAGATGAGGTTGCCGTTGGGCAGAAAGGCCGGCTCGTAATCGGCGAAGCCTCGACCGAAGGTAAGCTGACGGGTTCGGCCGCCGGCCACCTCCAGCTCATAGAGGTGATAATCATCCTCATCGAGGGATTTCTTCCACGCAAAAACGACGCGCCGGGCATCCCACGACACCGCCGGGTCGCGAATTGCGCCAGTCGGGTCCGAAATCAAGGTCTCCACACGGCCGTAAAGGTCCTCCAGGTGAAGGAGGCACAACTGGGAACCGGGGAGGAAATGCCGTTCACTTTGGGCGTCGGATTGACCTTCAGTGTAGGCGAAAAAAGAAGGCCTGATGGTGCGGCGTTTGGTGAACAGGATGCGGGGCGCCTCGGCGAGCACTGTGCGGAGCCGTTCCCGTCTTCGGTGCTCGCACACACGAAAGTACAGGTGAAGCCGGCGGCCGTCGTCGCTGGGGCCGGGCTGCTGGAGGAGCGACTCGAGTTCTTGGGCCCAGGCCTGGCCCCCCTCCCGAAGTCCGGCAATGGCGGTTTGGACGAGCTTTGTTTCCAGCGCCGCCGGGTCCCGGCTGGCGAACCAACGGCGGAAGGTCGGACCGCCGTCCTGCAGCAGCCAGTCCCACTGAATGGGAAACTCCTCGTTGATACGATGCCAGGCGGCGGTGGCCGCCTTTTCCGGGTCAGCCAAGGGCTTGTTGAGGATGAGAGCCCGTTGGTGGAGCATGGCGGCCACGCAGTCAAGATGACGGGCTTCGGGCTGAGCCGGGAACGCGTCCACCGCCGGCAGAATTCCCAGCAACAACAGCAGCAGACGGATCAACGGTCGGATCAGCGGGACGATCGTCATTGCCCCCTCCTGATCCTTGGGAACATCAGTTGCATGGCCTGAACATGCACAAGCGAAAAGTCTGTCGCCAGAGTTAAATGCGAGGCCGCGCAAGGCGGGGGTTCGGGGATTCGGCAAGGAGCGGCTCGGATGCGTGCTGTTCAGGGCCCTTGAACAAGAACCGGGTGGTCGAACTCGATGCCTTGCAATTTGGCGGGACCGGACACGCCAGCCTTGCGGAAGGCGACCAGCACCTTCATGCCGCCCACCGTCGCCTGCACGCCCACCGCGCTGGTCGTTTCGAGGCGCTGTGCCTCGAGCGCGGGCGGGTTGGCGCCGCGATGCGGAGCGAGCACCGTAAGCAGGGCGAGCGAACGGTCCGGCTTCGGTGTCGCGGCCTCCACATGCCAATGGTTGGGGAAGTCCCCGCGCATGGGTTTGGGAGTGAAACCATCCCACTGTTTGAATGTCAGGGCCTCCGGGGCAAGATATTGGACCAGGACCCCCGCTTTCGGCCGCTGGAGCTGGAGCCGCTGGCGGGGCGCATCCAACTCGAAGGGGCTCAGACCGTGAAGCATCAACTGGCAGGTGACGGGTGAACCCGCCGTGACTTCGTCGCACAAAACGATCAGATCCGGTTTGACAAAGACGACATGGCGCAGTGCCCGCCCGACCCGTCCGCCGTAGGCGCGGGTCGCGTCGCCGCAAACGTAGTCCCAGCGGGGATGAAGCTCATAAGCGGCGATTCTTCCCTGGGCTTCGCCGCTGTGCGGAATCTGGCCTTTGCCATCAATCAGCATGGCATTTTGGGAAACGGTTTGGTGCACCCATTTGAGGTGGAACTGCGAGCCGTGGTAGTCGCGATAAACGCAGGCGGGCAGCAGGGTTTCGCCATACGCCGTGAGCTGAAAGCCGTTCTGGGCGTTGTGGCCGTGGCTCAGTGAACCAAACGGGCTGGACTTGAACAGAAAGTGCACGTCTTCCTTCGCGCTGAGCAGCGTGGTGTGGAGGCTTGCCACGCCGATGCCGTGAAAAATTTTCGATGCCGGCAGGTCCGCGGGGGCCTGTGGCTGCGGCAGGGCGGGCAGGTTGGCCCGGTAGAGAAAACCAAGGATGCCGTCCTGCGGTTCGAGTTTCCATTGCTCCCCCCACCACCGCCAATAGCGCGCGTTGCTGCCCGGCAGGCCGGCGGCGTTGCGCTCGAAAAACTCGAGGTGTCCGCCCCAACTGGCCGGCGGCGTCCGACCGGACAGGTCGCCAAAGCCCATGGAACCGGCGCCTGGCGGCGCCATGTAAAGGGCGTAATCGCCGACATGGCTGAAAAAGGGCTTCTTGAAGCCATCCACATTTAGCGCCGTTTTCGCGGCCTGCAGCCACCACACGGCTTTGGACATGTAGCCGCCCCAGTAGGAAAGCCCCTCGTGCCAGCCGCCGTCTGCGTCCGACCACACCGGGTAACAGGCGTAAAACTTGTTCAAGGCGTAATCCAGCCACAGGTCGGCCTCGGGGATTTCTCCGAGAAACACGATGCCGCTTTCACCAATCTTATGCCACGTGCGGTTTCCATGGCTGTTGAGGGGGCGGTTGATGTGGCCGACCCCCCGGCCGACCTCGCCGCTCTCCCAGGCATCGCGGACCCGGCGCTGGACGGCGGCCTGAACGCGGGCCCGGTCCGATTCGGTCAGGGCGGCCCACGCCCAGTCGTAGGCGCGGGAAAGACGGTGCAGCAACGGTTTGGCCGCCTCGCAATTCCAGCGAAAGTTGGTTTCGCCATCGGGGTTCCAGGCGGCGAGGTCGAGGATGCGCCGGCGGGCTTCCTCTCCATACTTTTGTTCGCCGGTGATCAGATAGACGAAAGCGACGGTCTCGGCCTCCTCACAGGCGCGGAGGGTTTGAACACGATTCGCCCACCAGTTCTGGAGCAGAGTGAGGTTGGTTTTTATCGTGGCGGTGCCGCGCTCGGTGGGCTCGGGGACCAGTGGTTGGCCCAACAACCGGTCCGCCTGGGCACGCAACCGGTCGAACTCCTGGCGTTGCGCCTGCGCCGCCGCGGCCCGCAGCCGAGGCAATTCCTCCGGGCGGACAAAGAGCCGCGGGTGCGAGGCCGGCACGCGAGCGCGACGCTCTTCGCGGGACGGCATCGGAAAGACGATGGCGTTGCCATCCAGAGTGAAGCGGCGGGTCTGGCTCCAGGTTGAAATCTCGCCCCGCGCCGTACCAAACCGGTACCGCCAATAGTATTCCCCCGGTTCCATCGGAACATGGTGCGTGTAACAGTTGAAGGGAAGGTTGGTAATCGTGACGGCCTGGGAAAAATCAGCGTGGCGCGACCACTCGACTGTGTACGTCTGCGCCGGTTTTTCGTGCAGCCACGCCAGCGAAGGGGGATTGAACTGCGCCGGTTCGCCGTGGGGAAGCAGGTAGCCAATCTCACCGGGTTCCGGCGCCCGGTTTTCGACTTGCGGCTGGGCGGCGCCAACGCCGTTGGAGGACAGGAAAGCCGCCGCCAAGACACCCACTGACCAAAGTGATTTCATGTTTAGAAGCAGACGCCGAAGCCGCGGTTTGCCTTCAAATTGATAAGAATTTGCTTTTCCCGGGATGCTCCGTTACGGCGCGCTTTGCGAGCGACCGTCGCACCCAACCGAGCCCAGAGGAGGACAAAGCTCGATCGGCTGGCGTCCACCGGGCAAAGGGCGTTCTCCACCAAGAGCGGCTTCGAGAACTTCCTGCCATGAGGGCGCTCGAATGGTCCGCTCCGAGCCGGTGGCCGGAGGATAAGGGAGGCATGGAAAGCCCCGTGGCAGCCTTTGCCCGGCATCCCGGCTACGGTTTGCGCAGGCGGTAAAACCGGCGTTCTGCGGTGGCGGTTTCAGTTACTGAAAAGCGATTCCCATCCACCGTCACCGGCTGGGACACTGCGGTCCAAGTGCCTGTGAGGGAGTCGCTCCATTCCAACACGAATCCCTTGTCCGCGTTGGTCCAGTTCAGCATGGAAGCGGAACCCGAGCGGGTCAACGCCAGCGTCGGATCGGGAATGGCCAGGGCCAGGACCCCATTGTTGCCTTCCACCACATAAAGCCGGTCGCGGCCAAAAACCACCTGGCTGATGAAGTTGGCATTGGCCCGGGCGGCGGTTTGCCCCGCCGGCATGGGGAACCGCCCGATCAACCTCGGATTGGCCAGGTTGGCGATGTCATACACCACCAGCATGTCGGGCAGGACGACGGCGTTGGCGGGCTGCTGGATGGTGGCGTAGTCAATTCCCGCCAGAAGGTTGCGTGAAAAATCGAGGGTGACCGCACCGAGGTTGGTCGAGAAAGCCGCGTAGCTGGCCAGCTCGGTGGAGTAGCGGTATTCGAGGTCGTAGGCGCAATGCATAAGCGGGCCGCCTTTGCGTTTCTGCCAGTAGGTGTTGCCTTGTCCAAACTGCAGACTGCGGCCCAGGCCGCTCGAGTAAGTGGCGACCTGCATAAAACCATTCGACTTGGAAATCCAGGTGTTCATGACCCCGTTGCTGGGCACCAGGATGGCCGCCCAAGTGCCGCCGTAGGGACTGCTCCCCGCAATGCCATCAATCAGAATCTCGGTGTTCGTTCCCGAGCCGCGGATGGCCAGCGTGTCGCCCCAGCGGCTGCTTTCTCCCGCGGGCTGGCCGCTGTAAATGAGTTCCGGCAGCGTGTTGGGGTCGGTATCGGCCCAGCGGTAAAGCCGGTAGGCCCCGTTGCCATCCGGCGCCGCGGCGTTGACCTCGTTGGCGGCATAAACCGCCCCGTCGTCCGCCACCGCGATGCAGAGCAGACTGATGCTGCCGGCCGCCGCGCCGCTGGGCAGACCATTGGTGTTGAGCCGGTAGAGGTGGGCGCCGGTGGTGCCATCCAGCACGTTGATGGTCAGACCGGCAATGAGATTGGCGTTGGTGCGGGAGACAATCAGCACCTGATTGGACAGGGCGTTGTAGGCGATGCTGCGCTGGAAAGGCGTGCTGGAGGCGTCGGCGGTAATGTAAGGCCGGCTGCCCGGCGCCAGCGACCAGAGGGGTTCCAAAACCCCCGCCGCCTTCGGCATCACCAGCAATTGCACCTCCACACTCGTGGCCTGCCCCAAGGGATTGCTCGCCGTCAGACGGTAGAGTCCCTCATCCCACACGCTGACGTTGGTCAGCGTCAGCGTCCGACCGGTGCCCCAGGGAATGTTCTCGAAGGCGGTGTTTGAGATGCTGTGGCTGACCTGCCACTGCAGGCTCAGGGGCTCGCTGCCCAGGACAAACGCCGAAAAGGTGATGTCCGACCCTTCGGGCCCGTAACGCAACACCGGGCCGCTGATGTAAGGCGGTTCAGCCGGGGCGGGCTCGGGCACCACGTCGAGCGCGAGGATGCCATTGTTGCAGTTGAGGACATAGACGACGTTGGTGGTGCCCGCGCGGCGGAAGATGACCGAGCCCATGGCGTAGCGGTTCAAATTGTCCGTGGGAGTGTTGGTCTTGCTGAGGTAGGTGAGCTCTCCGGTCGTGTTGGTGAAGCTGAACAGCATGACACTGTCCGGCGTGCTGACATCCACGCCGGCCAGCCAGTTGCTTTGGAGTTGCAGGCCGAACGGGCCGATGGTGGCGGGAAACTCGTTCAACTCATAAAGGCGCAAGGTCGTGGCGGTGCCGCTGTTGGTGTCAAAACTGAAGTATTGGAGGGGATTGTTGAGCGACTTGGCCCAAAAGGTATTGCCGGGGCCAAAGGCCGCGGCCCCAAAATACCCGATGCTGCCCGGCGGAGCATCAGTGTTCAACTGGCGGGCGGTGAAGTTGGTGCCGTCAGCGGTGGTCAGCAGCGATGCGACGGTGCCCGCCGAGGCGCTGGTCGAGCTGGTGGTCAACAGAATTTGCGTGTTGGTTCCTTTGCCCCGCACGTCGAAGGTGTAACCCCATTGGCTGCTCGTCGTCGGCGCCGGGTTCCCCGCAAAGGCAATGGTTGCGACCGCGCTCTCGTCGCTCCACCGGTACACTGTGGCGCGCGTGCCCGGCCAGCTCCCAAAATTCATGGCATAGATGACCGCATCCTCCGCCACCCCGATTTTCACCATGGAAATTGTGCCACCGTTGGTGATTCCGCTCAGGTCAAGGCCCGGGTAAATCTCCTGGCCAGTGTCCGCATCCAGAATGTGAATGCCCTCGGGCACCGAGACGGAATTGGTCCGGTGCGGAATGTACAAGTGATTGTTCAGCGGATTGTACGCCATGCCGCGCTGAAGGTTGTCCCCCGTCCCGGTGCCTGTCGTCGCGGTCAGCCAGTAGTAGTCGCCGGGCTGGATGCTCCCGTCGCCCCGGAAACCAAACCCCGGGTGAGGTTGGAAGCGAAGCGTCTGGGCGGCGTTTGCGGCCGCAACCGACAGAACGATGGCGGCGAGAATGAAGGAACGAAGACTGGCTTTCATGGAATTATTGAATGGATAAAGGTCTGCTTTTTGAGGGGTGCTCCATTCCCAGGCGCTGCACGAGTGAGGGAAAATTGGTTTTCGGGCACACCAATCATGAGAGCATCTTGCGGGGATTCGAACGCCGGTGTCAAGGGGTGATTCTTTATCGGCGAACGCCGGTCTTCAAGGTTGAACCGCTTGGGGCTGCGTACGCCACGGCTGTGGAGGTTCCGTCGAATCAACCCCTGGATTTCCGACACCCTGGCCGCCCGCCCTGGTTATTGCCCCCCGCTGCTTTTTTGTGGAACCGCCAGCCCGGCTTGTATTGAATCGGCGCCGTGAGTGCACAAGTTGACAAATGGGATGCGCGGGGAAGCTGGAACCCGGCGTTGCGATGGCTTTTGGGCGAGGTGTTCCTGGGCTTTCTGGCGATTGTGGCGGCGGCGCTGACATTGATCCCGCTGCTGTTTAACGTCTCCTCCCGGACCAATGAGCTGTTGGAGGCTGGCCAATGGCTGATCATCCTGCTGTTTGCGGTTGAGTACGGGATGGGGGCGGTCGAAGCGCCGTCGAAACGCCGATTTGTATTGAATCCCTGGCGCTTGGTGGACGCGGCCACGATTGTCATCCCGCTGCTCACGCTTATCCCCGGTGCGTCCGGGCTATTGCGTTCGAGTCCGGTGCTGCGCCTTTTGCGCCTGGCCCGGGTCATCGCTCTGGGGGCGCGCGCGGGGAGCGTGATGACGCGCGGCGAGGAAACGGCCGCGGTGCAGGCTGCGGCGGCGCCCATGCAAATCAAGCTGTTGCCAGGCGGAGCGAATACGGAACCCCGGCCGGCGAGCTGGGAGGAATTCGTGCGGTGGGCTCGGGACCCGGGTGAGCAGTGGTTCAGCCTGGCCAATGTGGGAGCCGACAACCTCGCGGCGGTGGCGGAGGTTACCGGAATTCCCAAGGATTTCATTTCCAAACATCTCCTGGCAACCGGGTATCCCCACGCCGAGATGACCGGACGCCACTTCTCCCTGTTTGTCTGGGTCCCGGAGCCCGGCTCTGGGGGCACCGTGACCCGCAACGGTTTGCTGTTGCTGGCCAGCGAACGGAGTGTGGTCACCTTCTGCCGCCGTCCCGCCAGCCTGATGGAGCAGGCGGCCCGAGCCGAGGGCAGCCAGCTCGGCGGCCTGCCGTTTCCGGTCCGGATCACGTGCCGATTCCTCCAGGCGGTTCTCGACACCAATGAAACGCTGGTGGCCCGTTTCGAGCGGGAGCTTTCCGAGCTGGAGGACCTGCCCGTGCGGGAGAGCCGGCCGCAATTTTTTGAACGCACCTTCCGGCTCAAGAAGGAGCTGTCTGCCGCGCAAACCGATTTGTGGCGGCTGCGCGGCGTCCTCAAGGAGCTGGCGGAGGGCAAAGTGCGCCTGCCGCGCAGCGGGTCGGCCGAACTGGCGTTTCTGCGCGAGCTGGCGGACAGCGCCGATTACCTGTATGAAACCGCGAGCAATCTGCGCGAAGGCGTTTTGTCGCTGATAGACCTGCACCTGAATGTCGTTTCGTTCGAAATGAACCGGGTGATGCGGGTGCTGGCCGTCCTGAGCGCGCTGGGGTTGATCCCCGCGATCGTCGGGGGGCTGCTCGGCATGAACCTGGTTGACAATCCCTGGCCGCTGACGCTCTCCCAGGTGGCGTTTTCGGTGTGCCTGGCCATGGTAATTTGTCTCTATTTCTTCGTCGTCAAAGGCTGGCTGCGTTGAGTCCGAACTCTGGCAGTTCGTCGAACGCCTGGAAATTGTACTGGACCCGACCTGTCAATCGGCGCTCGCGATCCATGCGGGCCGGCGTTGTCCCCCGGTTGCAACACCGGAGCCGCCGCATGCCCCGTCTGCCGAAACGGGAGAAAGCCGCCTCGAAATCCAAGTGGCCGATCCCACCGGCTGGCCGCCGGACAGCTACTTTGACCGCGAGTGGGCGCTAACCGTCATGCAGCGTTCGCTTGAGGCGCTCCACAAGGAATTCGCGGCTGACGGGAGGGAGGAGGAGTTCGCGGCACTCAAGCCCTGGCTGGTGGGCGAGGCGCCGGCGCTCCCGCAAGCGGAAGCCGCCGCCAAACTGGGCCTGACTGAGGGGGCGGTGAAGGTGGCCATACACCGCTTGCGCAAACGATTCCGCGATCTGGTGCGTTGTGAGCTGGCCCAGACGGTCGAAGACGACGCCGGGGTGGAGGCCGAACTGAAATATTTCGTCGAGGTCCTGGCCGCGCAGTGAACGGGCTTTGCCCGGGCCGAGCTTGGGCAGTGCGGCAGGGCGGGCATCAGCCCGCGCGACATTCCAGCAGCGGCCCTTGACCCAGGCCTTCTGCGGCCCAAGCGGTTTGGCTTAAACCTCGCGCAACGAAATCAGTTTCTTGCTGATCGCGTATTTGGTCAGCCCCGCGATGGTGTGGATGTTCAGCTTGCGCATGATGCGCTCGCGGTGCGTCTCGATGGTTCGGACTCCGACATTGAGCGCGGCGGCAATTTCCTTGTTGCTGAGCCCTTCGGCGATCTGGATGAGGACTTCCCGTTCGCGGGGTGTCAGCTCGGTGGAGACGGCGGGCGGGACATCCTGGTGCATCAGCCGGTTGATCGCCACGCGTGCGATTTCCGGGCTGAAAAAGGTCTGGCCGGCATGCACGGCCTCAATGGCCCTGGTCAACTCGTCGGGAGCGGCGTCCTTCAGAACGTAGCCCCTGGCGCCGGCTTCGATGATGCGCAGCACATATTCAGGGTGGTTGTGGATGGTGAGGATCAGCACCTTGATTTCGGGCAACTGGCGCCGCAAAGCCTCGGTGGCGGCCAGGCCGGTCATGCGCGGCATGTCAATGTCCATGAGCACAATCTCGGGCGCCAGCTCGCGCGCCTTGTCCAATGCTTCCAAACCATCCGCCGCCTCCCCCACGACAGCCAGGTGGGGATGACGCGCCAAACAGGAGGCAATGCCTTTTCGGACAATCGGGTGATCATCCACCAAGAGAATTCGGACCGGACCGCTCATAATTCGCTGCCTCAAGGTAGAGGCAGGGCGAGACCGCAACAATCGGGGGAGGGCAGCGGCGCAGTCCCGGTGGTTTTCCCAAATCCCGCCCCGGGGAACCCCCGGGAAAGAAGGCATCGCGGGCGCAATGCGAGTGTCAGGTGGTCCACGCTGTGGGCCTTGGGGCGCTCACCGGCCTTTGATGCCCAAGGTCCGCAACCTCGCCGCCTGCTCAGGTGGCTGCCCGCCCCCGTTGGCCGCCGCGTGAGCAGCATCCTGCCGGCGGGGCGAGTCAAAGCGCCAGCCTCGGAATCCGGGGGAGTGCGGCGAACCGGCCGTTAACCCGCCGACTCCCGCTTGACCCACTCGGTGGCGTGCTGGGTCAGTTCGGCGGCGCTCCTGAGGTTGAGCTTTCGCTTGATCTGCTCGCGGTAGTACTCGATGGTCTTGACACTCAAATGCAGTTCGGCGGCGATTTCGCCGGTGGACTTCCATTGACCGATCAACTGGAAGACTTCCAGCTCGCGGTCGCTCAATCCCTTGACGGGGGATTCCACCAGGTTGGCCTGGCCGCGAACCTGTTGCTGCAGCATGCGGGCCGCCAGCGCGTCGCTGACGTAAACATTGCCGCTGAGCACCCGCCGGATGGCGACAATGATCTTGTCGAGCGCTTCCTGTTTCATGAGGTAACCGAGCGCGCCCGCACGAAAGGCAATTTCGGCATAGACATTCTCGTCGTGGGCACTCACCACGAGGACGGGCAGGCGGGAGAACCGGGCTTTGATGTTCCGCATCAGCTCCAGGCCGCTGCTCTCCTTGAGCGAAATGTCGGCAATGACCAGGTCCGGTTTGAGTTTTTCAATCGCGCTGAGGGCGTGGGAGGCGTCCTCCTCCTCGCCGCAGACGAGCATGTCACCCTGGCGGTTGATGAGCTGGGCGATCCCGAAACGGACCACTGCATGGTCGTCCACGAGCAAGATGCGAGTGCGGGTATCCTTGGGCGGGTTTGGTTTGGCCTGCGCCATGATCGTTGTTCAGGTTAATACACGTTCGACCAAGCCCCTTCCCGTCAGCCGTTTGCACTGCTCCGGCGGAATCCGGGGCTCCAGGTCAATGCCGCAGTCTGCACCGTCCGCCCCCCGGACGCAATCCCGGAGAAAAGCGCGGGGCGGATTGACAAGTTGTGGGGAATCTTGGCATTCTGGCGGGGTCTGCCCCTTCCGCACAACTGGCGGGCGGGGGCGGCTTTGGTGGCAGCGTCAATTGACCAAACTGCAACGTATAATCATCAGAATCACTTCAAAACCATGAAGCCTTCCCTCCTTATCTCCGCGGTGGTTGTCGGCACCGCTCTCTTCCTCGCCGGCCCCGCTCGGGGCGCGGCGGATTCGGGTCCGGTCAAAATCGGCGCGATTTTCTCGGTGACCGGGCCTGCCGCGTTTCTGGGCGCGCCGGAGGCCAAGACCGCCCGGATGCTCATAGACCAAATCAACGCGGCCGGGGGCGTCAATGGGCGGAAGCTCGAACTGGTGCTTAAGGACAGCGGCGGCAGCCCGGAAAAAGCGGTTTCCTTCGCCAAACAGTTGATCGAGGAAGACAAGGTGCTGGCCATTATCGGCCCTTCGACCAGCGGCGAGACCATGCAAATCAAAGCCCTGTGCGAAGAGAACCGGATGATCCTGGTCTCCTGCGCAGCGGCCGAGGTCATCGTCAATCCCGTGGCCCGATACGTGTTCAAAGTCCCCCAAAAGGACAGCCAGGCGGTCACCTGGATTTACCGCACGATGAAACAGAAGGGCATTAGAAAAATCGCCGTGGTTAGCAGCAACGACGGTTTTGGGGCGGCGGGGAAGAAACAACTGGAGGATATGGCCCCCGCGGAGGGCATTGAGATCGTCGTCAACGAGGTTTATGACAAAGGGGCGACGGATTTGACCGACATCCTGACCAAAGTCAAAGCCCAAAGCGGCGTCCAGGCGGTGGTCAACTGGTCCATTGTTCCGGCCCAGTCCATCGTGGCCAAGAACATGAAGCAACTGGGCATGACCATTCCCCTGTTCCAGAGCCATGGCTTCGGCAACCGCAAGTATGTCGAGCAGGCCGGGGTGGCCGCCGAAGGCATCCTGTTCCCCGCCAGCCGGCTGCTGGTAGTGTCCGAGCTGCCCGACACCCACCCCCAGAAGCCAGTGCTGGCCAAATACCAGCGGGATTACGAGACGCTGTTCAAGGAAGATGTCAGCACCTTCGGCGGGCACGCGTACGACGCGCTCATGGTGGTGGTCGAGGGACTCCGGAAGGCCGGGGAACCCGACCGCGAAAAAGTCCGCGAAGCCATTGAGAACCTGCGGGGCTTCGTGGGCACCGCCGGCGTGTTCAACTATTCGGCCACCGACCACACCGGGTTGGGGCTGGACGCCTTTGAAATGCTAACCGTCAAGGACGGCAAATTTACCATCTACAAACCTTAACCCCTGTCTGTCATGAACCCCCTGACCGCCATTCTCACCCTCGGCCTCAGCCTGAGCCTGCTTGCTCCCGCGCCCTCCCTCGCCGCCGCCAACTCGGGACCGATCAAGATCGGCGCCATTTTTTCGGTGACCGGCCCGGCCTCCTTTCTGGGAGCGCCGGCCGCCAAAACGGCCAAAATGCTGGTGGACAAAATCAACAACGAGGGCGGTGTCAATGGCCGCAAACTGCAGTTGATTCTCAAGGACAGCGCCGGCAGCCCGGAAAAAGCGGTGTCCTTCGCCAAGCAATTGATTGAAGAGGAACAGGTGCTGGCGATCATCGGCCCCTCGACCAGCGGCGAGACCATGCAAATCAAAGCCCTGTGCGAAGAGAACCAGATGATCCTCATTTCCTGCGCCGCCGCGGAGGTCATCGTCAATCCCCTGGCCAAACATGTCTTCAAGGTCGCGCCCAAGGACAGCCATGCCGCCGTCCTGATTTATCGGACGATGAAGGACCACGGCATCCGCAAAGTCGCCGTGTTGAGCAGCAATGACGGCTTCGGGGCCGCAGGCAAGAAGCAGCTCGAGGACCTGGCCAAGGCCGAAGGCATGGAAATCCTCGTCAACGAGGTCTATGACAAGCAGGCCACCGACTTGACGGATATTCTCACCAAGGTTAAGAGCCAGCCGGGCGTTCAAGCGGTCGTCAACTGGTCCATCGTTCCGGCCCAGTCCATTGTCGCCAAAAACATGAGGCAGATCGGCCTGAACGTTCCGCTCTACCAGAGCCACGGCTTCGCCAACCGCAAGTACGCCGAGCAGGCGGGCGTCGCGGCCGAAGGCACCTTGTTCCCCGCCAGCCGCATCGTAGTCGGCGACGAACTTGCCGACGACCACCCCCAGAAAAAGGTCGTCACCTCCTATAAACAGGAATACGAGAAGCTGTTCAACGAAGATGTCAGCACTTTCGGCGGCCATGCTTACGACGCCCTGCTGGTCATTGTCGAGGCGCTCAAGAAAGCGGGAGGGCCCGACCGCGAGAAGGTGCGCCAGGCGATTGAAGGCATCCAGGGCCTCGTGGGGACGGCCGGCGTGTTCAATTTCTCCGCCACGGATCACACCGGGTTGAGCCTGGACGCCTTTGAAATGATTACGGTCAAGAACGGGAAATTCACCGTCTATCGCAAGTAAGCCCAAGGCCGTTATTCGCTGTGATTTTCCGCTCGCTGGCCCTCGCTCGCCGTGGACCCTGGTAACTTAGCGCTTCAATACTTCCTGTCCGGGATCACCAAAGGCAGCATTTATGCCGTGGTGGCAATCGGCTTCAACCTCATCTACAGCGCCACCGGCGTGCTGAATTTTGCCCAGGGCGAATTTGTCATGCTGGGGGGGATGGTGGCCGTCACCCTGGCTCAGTTCGTTCCGCTGCCGGTTGCCGTGACGGGGGCCATCCTCGCCGTTGCCGTCGTGGGTTGCTTGCTGGAGCTGCTGTTCTTTCGGAAACTGCGCCATCATTCGATCCTCCACCTGATCATCATTACCATCGGACTCTCGATCGTCATTCAAGAGGCAGCGCTGCATCTGTGGGATGAGAAGGTCCGGTCCCTGCCCTATTTTACCGGAAATGAAATCTCGTCTGTCCGGGTGTTCGGCGCGGCCATTTCGCCGCAGGTGCTCTGGGTGCTGGGCGCGGTGGGGGTAAGCGTGGCCGGCCTTCATGTTTTCCTGCGATACACCTTGAAGGGGCGGGCGATGCGAGCCTGCTCGTCGAACCCCGAGGCGGCGATGCTGGCGGGGATAAACATTTCAAACATGCGGACGCTGGCGTTTGGTCTGAGCGCAGGTTTGGGGGCGCTGGCCGGATGCGTCATTTCGCCCATCACCATGACCCACTACGAGATGGGCGGCGGGCTGGCGATCAAAGGTTTTGCAGCCGCCATCCTGGGCGGCTTGGGCAACCCCATGGCTGCGGTGGTTGGCGGGTTGCTGGTCGGGGTGTTGGAAGCTGCGAGCGTCCGGTATTTGCCCGCCGCCTACAACGACGTGTCGGCTTTTGCCATTTTGTTGCTCGTCCTGTTTGTGCGGCCGCACGGGTTGTTCGGCGCTCCGGCAGGCGCCCAGGTGAGGGAACACTGATGAGCCTGATGCGCCGTATTCCACCCCTCCTTCCCTTCCTCCTGTGCGCCGGAGTGATGGTGTCGCTGCAGCAGCTCATGCGCGCAACCGGCACGCAGTATTGCCTGACGCAGCTCACCATGTCCCTGTATTACGCCATCGTGGTGATGGGGCTGTGCCTGCTCATGGGCCATGCCGGCCAGGTCTCGCTTGGCCACGGCGCGTTTTTCGCCATCGGCGGTTACACCTCGGCGGTGCTTACGACCCACAACTTCTCGGCGTGGGGCCATTCATCTTTGGGCGGGTGGCTGCAGCAGGGTGGGGTGCTCATTGCCAAAGAGGACGTGTTCGGCAATGCCATCCTGACCGTTTCGCCGTGGGCCGCGTTCCTGGCGGCCATGCTGCTGACCACCCTCGTGGCTTTACTGATCGGCTATCCGGCCCTCCGCCTCCGGGGGCATTACCTGGCCATGGCGACGCTCGGTTTTGGGCTGATTGTGAGCAAGCTGCTGGTGGGCAGCACGCTGACCGGCGCGGCCGACGGCATCAACGGCGTGCCGCCCTGGCCCCTGGCCGGCAGCCTCACGGTCACGGGCAAAACCGCCGCCCGGGTTCAGAATTACTACATTGCCTGCGCGCTGGTGTTGCTGTTGCTGCTGTTGCTGCGCAATCTGCTGCGGTCGCGGATTGGCCGCGCCCTCCAGGCCATCCACGACCGCGAGACGGCCGCCAACGCCATGGGCATCAGCACCGCCGCCTACAAGCTCAAGGTGTTTCTCCTGAGCGCCTGGCTGGCGGCCCTGGCGGGCGTGTTCTTCACTCATTTTACCGGTGGCATCGGGCCCTCGGAAGCCGGTGCCTTCAAGTCCGTCCGCTATGTGGCGCTGGCCGCGGCCGGAGGCATGGCCAACTTGTGGGGCGTCACGGTGGTCAGCACCGCCTTGAATTACGCGTCGCTGCGCGGCTGGTTCGGCAGCCTGGATAATGCGGTGTTCGGCATCCTCCTGATTCTGATCATCACCCTGGCGCCCCAAGGACCTCTGAAACCCCTCGGCGCGTGGCTCCGCCGAGTCCTGCGGCTACGCAACCTGTCCGAAGAGCGATTGGAGCGCTCATGAACCCGGCCCCCTCTTCCACCCCTTTCGCCCCGGACGGCCCCTCGACCGCCTCGACAGCCGTCCAGCCGCTGCTTGAAGTTGAGAATGTGCGGCGCAGCTTCGGGGGCCTCGTCGCCGTGGACGGAGTGAGTTTCCGAGTCTTTCCGGGTCAGATCAAGGGGCTGATCGGCCCCAACGGAGCAGGCAAGACCACTTTGTTCAACCTGGTCTGCGGACTGCTGCGGCCCGACGCCGGCCGCATTGCGTTTCAAGGCCGGCCGATCGAGGGTTGGAAGCCCTATCGAATCGCCCGGGCGGGCATTTCCCGAACATTCCAGAACCCGAGTCTCTTCTTGCAGATGAATGTCCTGGAAAACGTGATGGTTGGACGCCACAGCCGGGCGCGCCGCGGCTTTCTTGGCTGCGCCTTGCGCCTGCCGGGCCAGGCGGCTGAGGAACGCACCATCCGCCAGGCGGCGATGCAGCAGCTTGAGGTCGTCGGCCTGGCGCACCTGGCCATGTTTCCCGCCGGTTCCCTGCCGTTTGGCCAGCGACGGCTCGTCGAGCTGGCCCGCGCGCTGGCCACCGAACCACGGATGCTGCTGCTGGACGAGCCAGCCAGTGGTCTCAACACGAAGGAAAAAGAGGACCTCGCCGACCTGATCCGGCAAATCCGGGACCGTGGCATCACCCTCCTGCTGGTCGAGCACGATATGTCGCTGGTCATGCGCCTGGCGGACGAGATCGTCGTGCTTCACCACGGCGCGCGCATCGCGGAAGGCCCGCCTCAAGTCATTCAGAATGACCCGACCGTGATCAACGTTTATTTGGGCGGTAATCTGGACCATGCTACTTCAAGTCAGGAATCTTAGATGCGGCTATGGCAGCCTCGAGGTCGTCCACGGCGTCAGCCTCCACGTCGCCGCGGGCGAGATTGTCGGCTTGCTGGGCGCCAACGGCGCGGGGAAATCCTCGCTGCTCAAGGCGATTGTGGGGCTGCTGCCGGCCTGGGCAGGGTCAATCTGTTTGGAGGGGCGTCAAACCCGCGGCCAGCCGGCCTGGCGTTGCATCAGCAATTCCCTGGTGCTGGTGCCCGAAGGCAAGATGATCTTCGCGGACATGACGGTCAGGGAAAATCTCCTGATGGGCGGCTACCACAACCCGGACCGCAACCTGCAGCTTGAGCTGGTGCTGCAGCGTTATCCGCCCCTGGCCGAACGGCTTCATCAGCTCGGTGGCACCCTGTCGGGCGGCGAACAGCAAATGCTCGCGCTCGCGCGGGCCCTGATGGCCCGGCCCAAAATCCTGCTGCTGGACGAGCCCTCCATGGGGCTGGCGCCGCGGCTGGTTGACGAAATGTTCGCCGAAATCCTCAAGATGAAGGACCTGGGCGTCACCGTGCTGCTCGTTGAACAAAACGCCATGGCCACCCTCCGCATCGCCGACCGCGCCTACGTGATGGAAACCGGCGAAATCACCCTGGAGGGCCAGGCCGCCGACCTGCTCCACAATCCGGAAGTCAAGCGCGCTTATCTGGGCGCCGCCGGCCGCGAGGGCTGGGAAGGCTGAACCGGCCATGTCGCCCGATTTTTTGACCCATGAATATCTTTGACCGCCGTTACGAAACCATGCCCCGGCCGGAGCTCGAGCAACTGCAACTCGAACGCCTTCAGGCCCTCCTGGCGCGCCTCCGCCGCAATGTTCGCCGTTACCGCGAGAGCCTCGCCGACCTGCGGGTCGAATCCCTCGATGACCTGGCCCGGCTGCCTTTCACCACGCCCGAAACACTGGCCGACGCCTTCCCCTACGGCCTGTTTGCTTTTCCGTTGCGTGAAATCATCCGCCTTCACTCCGCCGTCGGCCCCGAGGGGCGCCCGATGGTCATCGGTCACACGCGCAACGACCTGACGCAATGGAGCCGCCTGGCAGCCCGGCAGCTTGCCGCAGCGGGCATGACCGCCAACGACGTCATTCAAATTTCCCTCGGCCGCGCCGCGACCGCCGCCGCCTCGGGTTATCTCCTCGGAGCCGAGCTCATCGAAGCTTCGGTCATCGCCGAGGACCCTCTCCACCTGGATTACCAGTTGGCCATGCTGCAGAACTACCGGCCCACCGTCCTGATCACCACCCCCACCCACGCCGTGGATTTTGCCCGGTGCCTCGAACAGCGCCGCATTGACCCCCAGTCCCTCCACCTCCGCAGCGTCCTGCTTTCCCGCAATGTCAACCCGCAAATCCGGGAGCAGGTCGCCAGCGGGCTCTTCGCGTCCGTTCGCTGCACCTTTGGGTTGGGAGAAATCCTTGACCCCGGACTGTGCGTGGAATGCGAAGCCGGCCAGTTCCACATCAATGAAGATCAGTTTCTGCCCGAGATTTGCGATGGCGAACTGATTATTACCACCCTCGCCCGCGAAGCCCTGCCGCTCCTGCGTTACCGAACCCGCCTCGCCGCCGGCTTGCGCCGCGAAAAATGTTCCTGTGGACGCACCGGCGCCCTGGTGGAGCCTGGCCACCGGCTCGACCGGCAGTTTCGATTCCGCGAAATCACCTTCTACGAAGCCCAGATTGCCCACGTGCTGGCCCAAACCCCCGCCGCAGGCCACCGGTTCGAGGTCCAACTCACTGAAACACAGCTCACCATTGCCATTGAAATTTCCCAAGACCTCTTCGCAAATACCTTGACTTCCGCCGAAAATCCGAGGCGCCAAATCGAGCTCGAATTACTGGCCCGGCTCGGGCTGGAAGCCGAAGTCCGTTTCGTCGAACCGAAGCGGTAAAAAACCGGTGCCCAAGGCCAGTTTGGTAGGGACTTTTTCGGGCATTTTTCCAAGCCAATAACGTTTGCGTAAATTTTTTCAAAAAAAACCTTGCCACCCCATATATGGTGGATAAGTTCAAAACGTTCCCCAACTAATGGGGTGTGCGACGGGCCTCCCACCAGAGGCCCGGTCGTCTTGAAAGTCGAGAATTTGAACCAGATCTGGTGTGGGGCTAAGGTTTGGGCCCGGCAGCCCGCAAAGCCTGCCAGACAGAGTCGTTAAGAGGAAAACCATGATTGAATTTAGCGAAGAAGTTTTGCCCGTTGCTGCTCCCCGGAGCCGTCGGCGCTCCACTCCGGGCGCGTCGTCCCGAAACCCCAAGGCCGCAGACCCGGCCGGCCGCAAACGGTTGACCATCCGGCGGGTGTTCAGCGATCCCAACGTCAACCCCTTCGACCAGGTGGAATGGGAAAAGCGCACGGCGGAAATTACCGACGACAACAACAAGGTGATTTTCCGGCAGGAGAACGTCGAGGTGCCCAAGTTCTGGTCGCACCTGGCAACCAAGGTCGTCGTCTCCAAGTATTTCTACGGCGAGCAAGGCACCCCGGAACGTGAAACCTCCGTCCGCCAGCTCATTCACCGCATCTGCCGGACCATCGCGGATTGGGGAGTCAAGGATGGCTACTTCACCCGGGCTGGCGGCGAAGTGTTCTACGATGAGCTGGCCTGGCTGTGCTTGAACCAGTATGGGGCGTTCAATTCTCCGGTGTGGTTCAATGTGGGGCTCTACCATCAGTACCACGTAGGCAATTCGTCCAGCCGCGGCAACTGGTACTACAACCGCAAAACCGGCAAACCCGAACGCGGCCGGACGCAATACGAATATCCGCAGTGCAGCGCCTGTTTCATCCAGTCGGTGGAAGACAACATGGAGTCCATCATGCACCTGGCCTACAGCGAGGCCATGCTCTTCAAGTTCGGCTCCGGCACCGGCACCGACCTGTCGCCCATCCGCTCCAGCAAGGAAAAACTCAGCGGCGGCGGGCGCCCCAGCGGCCCCTTGTCCTTCCTGCGCGTCTATGACCAGGTGGCCAATGTGGTCAAATCCGGTGGCAAAACCCGCCGCGCGGCCAAGATGAACACCCTGCGCGACTGGCACGGCGACATCGAGGAATTCATTGATGCCAAGCAGAAGGAAGAGAAGAAAGCCTGGGCGCTCATCGAGCAGGGCTACGACGGCTCGTACAACGGTGAAGCCTACGGCAGCGTGATGTACCAGAACGAAAACCTGTCGGTCCGGGTCAGTGATGAGTTCATGCAGGCGGCCCTCGAAGGGAGGGAATGGTGGACCCGGGCGGTGACCACCGGCCAGCCGCTCGAGAAGAAGGACGCGGCCACGCTGCTGAACAAGATTGCCGAAGGCACCTGGATTTGCGGCGATCCCGGCCTCCAGTACGATGGCGCCATCCAAAAATGGCACACCTGCAAGGGCACCGAACCCATTCATTCGACCAACCCCTGCTCGGAATACGTCTTCCTGAATAACACCGCCTGCAACCTGGCTTCCCTCAACCTGATGAAGTTCAAGCGCGAGGATGGCCGGTTTGACGTTGAGCGCTTCAAAGCCGCCGTGCGTCTTTTCATCACCGCTCAGGAAATCCTCGTGGATAACGCCAGCTACCCGACGCCGGAAATTGCGGAAAATTCGCACATTTTCCGGACCCTGGGCCTGGGCTACGCCAATCTTGGCTCGTTGATCATGGATTACGGCCTGCCCTACGACTCGGACGAGGGCCGCGCCCTGGCCGGCGCCATCACGGCCATCATGACCGGCCATGCCTACGAGCAGTCGGCCGAGCTGGCCGCCGTGCTTGGGCCCTTCCAAGGCTACCACAACGCCGCGTGCGCGCACGTCCCCAAGCCGCTCGCGCCGAACAACGTGGAATCCATGCTCCAGGTCATCAAACAGCATCGGGACGCGGTCGAGGCGATTCAACCCAGCGCGGAGTTCGACTACCTCAAACAGGAAGCGCGCAAAGTGTGGGATAACGCCCTCAGCCGCGGCCGGCAGGCCGGCTTCCGCAACGCCCAGGTCACGGTTCTCGCCCCGACCGGCACCATTGCCTTCCTGATGGACTGTGACACCACCGGCATCGAGCCCGATATTGCGCTGGTCAAATACAAGGTTCTGGCGGGCGGCGGCGTGCTCAAGATCGTCAACCGCACCGTGCCCGACGCGCTGCGCCGGCTCAACTACTCGCCAAAGGAAATTGAGGGCATCGTGGCCCACATCGAGAAATACGACACCATTGAAGACATCGAGGCCGGCGGCCAGACGATCCGCAGCGGCCTCAAGCCCGAGCATTTGCCCGTCTTCGATTGCGCTTTCAAGCCCTACCAAGGCAAACGCAGCATTCACTACCTGGCGCACCTCCGCATGATGGCCGCCGCCCAGCCTTTCATCAGCGGCGCCATCTCCAAGACGGTCAATATGCCCAGGGAGAGCACTGTCGAGGACATCCGCGACGCCTACATTCAGGCGTGGAAAATGGGCCTCAAATGCGTGGCCATTTATCGCGACGGTTCAAAACGGTCCCAGCCACTCAACACCCGCCGCACCAGCGAGTCCTCCGCCGCGGATGGCTCCACTGAATCCGCACTCGAAGCCCGCATCCGTGAACTCGAAGCCGAGGTTCGCCGGCTCGCCCCCCAGACGGCCAAGCCGCCGCGACGCCGCCTGCCGGAGACCCGCACCGCCATTACGCATAAATTCGACATCGCCGGTCATGAAGGCTATCTGACCGTCGGCCTGTTTGAAGACGGCCAGCCTGGCGAGCTGTTCATTACCATGGCCAAGGAAGGCTCCACCATCGGCGGACTGATGGATGGCATCGGCACGCTCACCAGCCTTGCCCTCCAATACGGGGTTCCGCTCGAAGCCCTCGCCCGCAAGTTCGCCCATGTCCGGTTCGAGCCCTCGGGTTTCACCAAGAACCGCGACATTCCCAACGCCGCCTCCATCACCGACTACGTCTTCCGCTGGCTCGCCTGCCAGTTCGTGCCGGGTTACCGCGAGGAGAACGCTCCCAACCGCAACCAGCCCGAGCTCGCCATCCCGGGCCTGCAGGAGGAAATCAAGAAGAAGGTCAACCGGCCTGTCCCCGAGCTGCCCATCGCCGAAGACACCGACGTTGTCGAAGTCGAAGGCGCCGCGGCGGGCAGCAATGGCCACCAACCCGGACGCAAAATCACCAACATCAGTGATTCCGTTGCGCACTTCCAGCAGGACGCCCCGACGTGCGCCAATTGCGGCGCCGTAACCGTCCGCAATGGCGCCTGCTACAAATGCCTCAATTGCGGCGAAAGCCAGGGGTGCAGTTGAGGTCGCATTGCGCCGGATGGGCGCCGCGCGTGGCCGACGGAGACTGAACTGATCGAAGAGGCGGGTCGGCCGTCCGGCAGACTCTGCACGGCCGGCCCTCTTGCCTCTCTTGCTTAACAAGTCAGCCCCTTGTTTGCCCACCCCCCTTGGTTCCCATGAGACCACGGGGGCCATTCGGGAATGCCGGGACAATCCGAAGCCGCTTGCCTCCGGGCACTTCTGGCGTTAAAAGAAGGTCAGGTCCAGAACCAACGAAGGACAACGATATGTCAAGAACCGGCCGCCAGTCACTCAACACCAGCAACGTGCTTTCAGTCATCATGGGAGGAGGCCAGGGCACCCGCCTGTTCCCCCTCACCAAAGAGCGCTCGAAGCCTGCCGTGCCGCTGGCCGGGAAGTACCGGCTGGTGGACGTGCCGATCTCGAACTGCATCAACTCCGGGCTGCGCCGAATTTACCTTCTAACCCAATTCAATTCGGCTTCGCTGCACCGGCATATTTCGCAATCGTACAAGTTCGACCATTTCACGGGTGGCTTTGTCGAGATCCTGGCGGCCGAGCAAACGTACCAGGACACGTCGTGGTATCAGGGAACCGCCGATGCGGTGCGAAAAAACGTGATCCATTTCCGCAACCACGACTGGGAACACCTGCTGATTCTGAGCGGCGACCAGTTGTATCGCATGGACTTCCGCCACATCATCAATCACCACATCGAGCACAACGCAGACGTGACCATTTCGACGATCCCGGTGCGGCGTTCGGAGGTGCCGGCGCTGGGCATCATGCAGATGGAGGCGGACAGCCGGATTACCCGCTTTGTGGAGAAGCCCAGCGATCCCGCCGTGCAGGATTCGCTGCGGCTGGACCCGTCGTGGTACGACCGGCTGGGCATCCAGGGCGAGGGGGAGTTCTTTCTGGCCTCCATGGGGATTTATGTGTTCAAGCGCGATGTCATTTTCAAGCTGCTGGACAACAACCTCACCGATTTTGGCAAGCACATCATTCCGGATGCGATTCCCAATTACCGCGTGTTTGCCTTTGTCTTTCAGGACTACTGGGAAGACATCGGGACCATCCGCGCCTTTTTCGAGGCCAACCTCGACCTCACCAGCGAGCTGCCGCGCTTCAATTTCTTCGATATGAGCGCGCCGATTTTCAGCCGGCCGCGCTTTCTACCGGGGTCCAAAATCAACGGGGCCAGGATTGATCACGCGGTGATTTCAGACGGCTGCATTTTGAACTACGCGACCATTTCACAGAGCATCATCGGCCTGCGTTGCATTGTGGGGGCCGGCTCGGTGCTGCACCGGACCATCATGCTGGGCAGCGATTACTACGAGTCGCAGGAATCCATTGAGGCCCATAAGCAGGCGGGCAAGCCCCGGATTGGTGTTGGAACCAACACCCGCATCGAAAACACCATCGTGGATAAGAACGCACGCATCGGCGACAACGTGGTCATTTCCCCGGCCGGCAAGGCCGATACGGTGGACCATCCTCTTTACTACATCCGGGATGGGATCGTGATCATTCCCAAGAACGGCGTCATTCCTGACGGCACGGTCATTTGAACCCAGGGTCATGCTTGCCATGCGACGATTTGCCCTGCGGTTGGGCGGTGTTGGCGTTGTGGCAGCCGCCTTGGCCGCCCTCGGTGGAACCCCGCGAGTCGTGGAACCCCTCTGGCCGGGGCCGGCGCCCGGCGAGACCGAAAGCGTCGGGGTGGAAACCAACGCAACCAAGCCGTCGGACCGGGCAGTGGCCGGCCGGCCCGTTGTCCGGCTGGGGAACATTTCACTGCCAACCCTCTCCCTCTACTCTCCTCCGGCAGACCGCGCCACCGGCACCGCCGTGCTGGTCTGCCCGGGCGGAGGGTACAACATCCTGGCCTGGGACCTCGAGGGCGAGGAGGTCTGCGACTGGCTCAATTCGATTGGCGTGACCGCCGCGCTGTTGAAATATCGCGTCCCGAAGCGCCCCGGGTTGGAGAAACACGAGCCGCCGCTGCAGGATGCTCAGCGGGCGTTGAGTCTCCTCCGCCACCGCGCTGCCGGCTGGGGCATCGCGTCGGACCGGATCGGTGTGCTGGGCTTTTCGGCCGGCGGCCACCTGGCCGCCACGCTGAGCACGCGGTTTTCGGAACGGAGTTATCCGGAGGTGGATGGCGCGGACGCGGCCAGTTGCCGGCCGGATTTCGCCCTGCTGATTTACCCCGCCTACCTGACGGTGAAGGAGAAATCCGACGCAATCGCCCCGGAGCTGATCCTCAGTTCAAATATTCCCCCCACCTTCATGGTCATGGCGCAGGATGACCCCGTGCGCGTGGAAAATGTGCTGTATTACAGTCTGGCACTGCGCCGCGCCGGCGTGCCTTGGGAGCTGCACGTCTATGATCATGGAGGCCACGGTTACGGTTTGCGCCGGACCGCGGCGCCCGTCACCACCTGGCCCGAGCGGGCGGCGGACTGGCTGCGCAGCCGCGGGCTCCTCACAAAAGCGCCGGAAGCCGGCGCCGCCCCCCCAGCCCCAAGCCCGCCGCGCTCGTGGCGCTTCGACTTCGAGGGCGACCGCCCGGGAGCGCTCCCGGCGGGCTGGTCCCAACACCATCTTGGGGAAGGCCAAGCGCGGTGGGAGGTAGTTGAGACCGGGGAAGGCAGGGTGCTCGCCCAGGTGGAGGCCACCAATCCAAACAAACACTTCAACCTGGCGGTCGTGGACTCGATTCGGTGCACCAACGTGACGCTGCAAGCGCGTTGGAAAGCCGTCCGCGGCGCCCATGACCAGGGCGGCGGCTTGGTCTGGCGATATCAGGACGAAAAGAATCACTACATTGTTCGGGCCAATCCCCTCGAGGATAACGTGGTGGCCTACAAGATGGTTCAGGGCACCCGCACCGACCTGCCGGTGACCGGCCAAGGGCGCACCTACGGCGTCAAGGTGGGCCCCCTGGGAAAGGACTGGCATACGCTTCGTCTCGAGGCCCGCGGCAGCGTGTTCACCGTATGGCTCGACGGGCGACCGTTGTTTCAAGCCGAGGACGGCACCCTCTCCGGCGCAGGCCAAGTCGGGCTATGGACCAAAGCCGACGCGGTGACTTTCTTCGACGACTTGGAGGTCGAGACCGCTGACACCCCCTGACCGGCCGGGCGGCCAAATCGGGTGGTGAAAAAGGCACCGGGCGGCCTGCGGCGCCTCGCCACCGCAATCGTTTGTTTCCGGTCCGCCATTCGGAAAATTTTCAACTTCCGGGGTCGGGAGTGGTCCGGGCGCCTTCTTTGGCCGCGTAGAGGCGGTTCATGGTGGCGACGAAAAGCACACCGTTGGCGGCAGTCGCGGTGGCGCTGATGGGGCTGCCAAGTGACACCGTGTTGAGCAACCGCTTCTCCCGGCTGGCGGCAAATACGTAAAAGTGGCCGCGCCGCGTGCCGAGATACACCTTGTCGTCCGCGACCAGCGGCGACGCCCACACCTCCCCTTGCAAGCTGTGAGTCCACACGGCCTGACCGGTTTCGGCATCCACGCAATGAAGCGTGGGACCGCAGTCGGCGATGAACACCAGGCCGTTCCAAACGGCGGGGGTTGAAAGCACATGCTTCTGGAGCGGATACGCCCAAGCCAGCCGCTTGCGCTCGTCAGGGGCGGAAACGTCCGCCCGCACGCACTTCAACCACGCCTCCCTTTTGCCCCACCAAATATCCCCACCACCGGCAAGGTAAATCCTGCCGTCATGGAACACGGGCATGCCATAGAAGTTGCTCGGGCTTTCACGCCGATTCCCGACATACTTATGCACGTCGGTTTTGGGACTGTCCGGGTCGAAGTCGAACATCCAAGCTCTGGCCAGCGCCGTCGGGACCTGGGCGGGATGGGCGGCCAGGGGCTCGAAGGCGTAAAGCAAGCCGTTGCCCGCGGCAAAGAAGATCAACGGCCGCCCCTGGACTTCGCCCAGCGAGGGCGCGGACCAGGTGGAATGGAAAATGTTGGGCGCGATGCCCTCCTGTTCCCGGGCCAGCAAACGGCCGGTATGTTTGTCCAGAACGACAAGACTGGGCGCTTCCGGCGTCCGAATCTTCCGATGGGTGTTGTCCACACCCGTGCCGGTGTTGAGATACAGGTGGTCCCCACGGATCAGGATGGAACTGTGCGCGGCATCGTGGGAGTAGATGCCGGCGCCGCCAGTCAGATCAAAAAGCCACAGAATATCCGCATCCAGCGGGCCGCATTCGGGAACCACGCCGGAGGTGTTGGTCTCCGTCCGCGGCAAGGCGTGCGAAGCCTCGTCCACGAAGGGCCCCTGGTTGCCATCAGCCATTCCTCGCGCGTCCAAGCAGACCACCTCGCCCTGGTTGTTGACCAGGTAAACCCGGTCGCCCTCAACGGTTGCCGGCGAGCAAATGCCGCTGTTGGGCCAGTCCAGGTAAATATCCCCCGTCCGTTTTGGCACCACCAACTGCCACAGGAGGCGCCCGTCGCGTTCATGCAGGCAGAACAGCACGCCGCGGTCGCCTTGGTGGCGGGGATCTCGCGGATGTCCATTATTGGTGCCGATGTAAACGCGGCCGCCGGCAATGACGGGCGAGCCATGGGTTTCGGTGCCGAGCTCCACGAACCAGAGGAGGTTGCTGCCTGAGACGGGATCAAAGCTCGCGGGCAGGCCACGCTCCATCGAGATTTGGTTGCGCGACCAAGCCCGGCCCCACTGCGGTTGATCGGCCGCCGGCGAAGTCGGGAGGCCGCCCAGCACTGCCGCCATCCAGGTCAGTCCCAGCCAA
>Ga0116147_1000230_pt1 | contig 67076 bp, 50 predicted proteins | sample AD_JPNHG3_MetaG_FD_89749 | JGI IMG/M metagenome (GOLD analysis project Ga0116147, IMG submission 89749) | Active sludge microbial communities of municipal wastewater-treating anaerobic digesters from Japan - AD_JPNHG3_MetaG | ecosystem: Engineered > Bioreactor > Anaerobic > Digestate | place...
CGCCAAACCGCAGCAGCCTATGCAGCGCGTCGAAAGGAAGGAGAACTGACGGTCGGCCGAGCATTCGCCGTTCTTGAGGCCGAGCTGCTTGCCGAATTCATCAAAGATGTCGCCCGCGCCCTTGACGTAGCAAGCGGTGCCGAGGCAGACCGAAATTTTGTTCTTGCCGAGCGGGTTTAAGGAGAACTGCGAATAGAAGGTGGAAACGCCGAAGACGTCCTCGAGGGGAACATCCATGACCTCGGCGACTATTTTTTGAACTTCGATGGGAAGATAGCCGTAAATTTCCTGCGCAGCCTGAAGAGCAGGCATAAGCGAGCCTTCAATGCTCTTTAATCTGGCAAGCTCTGCTCTGAGCTGCCGCTCCTGTTCGGGGGTGCCGATAAAGGGAACTTTCGTCAAATTGATTTTAGGCATAAAAACTCACCTCTTAAAGCTTTTTGTAACCTTTTACGGTAAATCAATTTTAACATATCAGAATTAAAAAGCAAGTAAAAAGCTATGCTTATTAAAATTTTTAATAGTCGTCTTCGTAATAATCGTCCTCGCGACGCGGCCGCGTCCGCTCGTAGCGCGGCGGATAGTCTTCGTAGTCGCGGTATCGTTGGTAGGGGGCGGACGCGCGGTAACGGGGGGCTGAGTATCTCGGGCGGCGCTTCTGCGGCTTGAAAAGTAGGATTATTATGAGGAGGGCGGGAATGGCCGTCCCCGCAATCAAAATTATTCTGAGAGTTTTATTGTTAATGACCGAGCCGCCCTCCGAGATGTCGGGCGTTTTTTCGGCGTTTGCCGCCTCCTCGGCCGCCAGCCTGTCCGCAGTCACCTTGTGAACGCCGATTGTAAAGCTTTGGAATGCCGACCTTAGTATCCACCCGTGGTGGCCGGAAGTTTCGTTTAAGACGAAGATATATTCGTTGGCGTCGCCGTCAAAAAAGTGGGAGCCGAAATAGACGAAAACGGGGTTGGAAGCGGCCTCTACCGTTTCTTCGGTTATGCTTTCGACGTTTAAGGGGTTGTATTTTTTCATTTGAGCGTCGCCCTTCAGCGTCAGCGTTACGGCGGGCGCCATGCCGACTGTGTCCACGGTGGAATTTGCCGCGGGCGCCTTGACCGACGCCGAAGCCTTGATTTTGCCGGGAATGCCCAGATAGTTGACGGTGTAGAAGGTGTCTTCGCCCATCGTTTCGGTATGTCCTTCGTATTTTGCGAAATAGGTTTTTGGGATATTGAAGAGCTTGGCATCATGATAAAAAAACTCGACGTCGTTGCCTAAAGCCTCGACGTAGAGATTGGACGCCGCCTCGGCGGAATGGGGCGCGCGTTCCGCAAAAGGGACGAAAGCGAGGGCGAGTATTATGAGCGACAAAATAAGCTTTTTCATTTCTCTTTGCTGCATTAGAATGGCTATATCTAAATTATAGTGCTCCGAAAATTAATTATACCTAAATTCTTTGCTCAAAAAAATGTCAAAGGCGGATTCGACAGCGCATATTTTAGGAAATTAGCGGGTTTTTGGTATAAAAAGCAAAAAAACAATCGGTGAATAAGCTTTGCACCGAAAAGAGGGTGAATTTTGAACAAAAATATGTTGCGGCGTTTCCGTCGGGGGTGGAGAATTGTTGGCATAATATGTTGACTTAGCGATTTTTGAATATATATAATGAACTCGCAATCTAAAAAGCCCCCCAAACCCAAATTTAATAGAATTTTTTACGAGGTTTTCCCTATGAAAAAATGTAATTGGTGCAACGCCATGCTGGTTGCCTATTCTTCGCTGCCGCAAATTGTCAAGGATATAGAGAGAAGTATCGATTTGCGCGTAAAAAGCGGTTTTGGAAGCCGTCATCTTTATTACGGCATCTCGACCGAGGAGCTTCTAACGGGAATTTTGAACCTGAATCAAAGGAAAATCAGGCTCATCAACATAAAGGTGCTTGTCGACAAGTCGCTCCAAGCGCTTTCCGAGCGCGAGCAGGAGTTTATTAAGCTCAAGTTTTTCATAAAAAAACCTCTGCGGGAGGTCGCCGAGCGGCTCGGAGTGTCGCTTCGGACGGCCTTTCGAATTTACGACAGAGTGCTGGAGCGCGTCGAATACGCGCTGCACCGCATGGGCTTCGACGAGGCGTGGTTTGAAAAGGAATATAAGGGGGACACCTTTTTGGACGCCGTCAAGGAGCGCCTTCTGCGGGGCGAAACTTTTAAGTATGGAAACTTCTGAAACCGTCCTCCGCCTCCTTCAAATCGAAAAGGAGCAGGCGGCGCGCGCGGCGTCGGCCCTAAGCACTTACAACCAAGAGAAAGTCCATATAAAGCAGATTGAGTTCCATAAATCACAGAAAAGAAACCGCTGGGTGTTCGGGGGAAACCGCAGCGGCAAGACGGAGTGCGGCGCGGTGGAGGCGGTTTGGATGGCGCGGGGGATCCATCCATACCGAAAAAACCGCGCCGACGTCTTCGGCTGGGTGGTGTCGGTGAGCTATGAAGTTCAGCGCGACGTGGCACAGAGCAAAATCCTAAAATATCTAAAGCGCGAATGGATTTCCGACATCGTCATGGAGAGCGGCAAAAAGGGCGCGCCCGAATACGGCATCATCGACCACATTTTAGTGAAAAACGTCTTCGGCGGCATCAGCAAAATAGGCTTTAAGAGCGCCGACCAAGGCCGCGAGAAATTTCAGGGCGCATCCCTCGATTTCGTATGGTTCGACGAGGAGCCGCCCGAGGATATCTACAACGAATGCCGCATGCGCTTAATCGACAAAAAGGGCGACATTTTCGGCACTATGACGCCACTCAAGGGACTGTCCTTCATCTACCACGAGATTTACTTAAACCAAAATCAAAATCCCGAAATTTGGTATACACAGATGGAGTGGAAGGACAATCCATACCTAGACGCCGCCGAAGTGGATGCCATGATGAAATCGACATCGGAGGATGTGCAGGAGAGCCGCCGCTTCGGCCGCTTTCATTCGGGCACCGGTCTGGTCTATCCCGAGTTTTCCGAGCAAAAGCACGTCATCGAGCCCTTCGACATCCCTTACGAGTGGCAGAGCGCCATATCCATCGACCCCGGCCTCAACAACCCGCTCTCGGCGCATTTTTACGCCGTCGACGGCGACGGCGTCATCTACGTCGTCGCCGAGCACTATCAAAAAGGCAAGGACGTGAGCTGGCACAGCGCGCGATTATTTGAACTCGCCGATGCCATCGGCTGGCGCCGCGACCGCGAGGGGAGGCTGACCGCGCTCATCGACAGCGCGGCCGGCCAGCGCACGCTGGCGGCGCAAAAAAGCGTCGCCGAGCTTTTTATCGAGAACGGCATTTTAGTCAACACCCGCGTAAACAAGGATTTATTCAGCGGAATCGCTAAGGTAAAGTCGCTGTTTTGCCAAGAGCCGCCCAAAATCTATATCTTCAAAAACTGCGTCAATTTAATCAGGGAGCTTAAGGGCTATTTCTGGGGGCAGGGCGACACGCCTAAAAAAACCGACGACCACGCCTTAGACGAACTGAGGTATTTCGTGATGAGCTGTCCCAAGCCCGCCGAAAACAAACGCCCCAAAAGCGTCATTGAGAAGGATAAGGAAAAGCTGATTAGATCAATGAAAAAGCCGCCGAGCAGGATGCCATGAACGACAAAGTATTGAAAACCTTACTAAAAAAAGCGATAGGCTACAACGCCGACGAGGTGTCGGAGGAATTCACCGTCAACGAGGCGGGCGGGCTTGAACTCACCAAGCGGAAAGTCACCACCAAATACTACCCGCCCGACAACGCCGCGCTCAAAACTTATCTCGAGCTTACCTCGGAAAAATCCTATTCCGACTACACCGACGACGAGCTCGAAGCCGAAAAGGCGCGCCTTCTTTCCATGCTGAGAAAGGAGGAAAGCAAGAGAAAAAATGCGCCGGAAAGCAAGACAAAAAAAGCGCCGGAAAGCAAGACAAAAAAAGCGCCGGAAAGCAAAGCACCCAAAAGGAGCGAGGCTAAATCGGAAAGCCCGCAAACAAGACGGAAACCATAAAAACCACAAAAACCAAGTTAAATGGGATAAGGAGGGACTATGAAAATCAACAAACTGCCGTTCAAGATGAGATGCGATATGGGGCTCTGCGGCAACGTAGCGGAATGGACCATCTCGGGAGGCGGGCCGGCATCGGGCAACATCAACCTTTGCGGCCGCTGCTTTTTAGAGCTTTATCGGCTCTCGGGCGAAAAGCTGACACCTAAGAGCCCCGAAAACATGGTGTTAAAAAGGCAGAAAAACGCAAAAAACGGCTAAAAGCAAAGCTAAGAGGTAAAGGGGCAGAAAATGGAAAAAAAATTTTCAGAAGACATCGTGGCCGAGACTAAGGCCGACTTTTTAAAGCGGCAGGAGGAGCGGCGGCCGCTGGAACTGAACTGGCGGCTCAACATGAACTTTCTTTTGGGCAACCAATATGCCGAAATCACCGGCACGGGCGACATCGAGGACAGCGGCAAGCAGTATTTTTGGCAGCAGCGCGAGGTGTTCAACCACATTGCGCCGATGATCGAGACGCGTCTCGCCAAGCTTTCCCGCGTCAGGGCGGGCGTCACGGTGCGGCCGGCGACCAACGACGAGGCCGACATCCGCGCCGCCAAGCTATCCACGGCAATCCTCGACTCCATCAAGGCGGAAAACCGGCTCGACGAGCTGATGCTGGAAGCCAATATGTGGAGCGAGGCGACGGGCACAGCCTTTTATAAGGTTGTCTGGGACATTAAAAAGGGCGTCAAGGCCGCCGACGACGGCAAGGGCGGGCTGTATTTGGGCGATGTTTCGATAACGGTCTGCCCGCCCTTTGAAATCTTTCCCGAATGTTTGAGCGTGCAGGCGGTGTCCGGCCAAAACAGCATCATCCACGCCAAGGCCTATACCGCGTCCGAGGTCAAAAAGCTTTGGGGCAAGGAGGTCAAGGGCGGCGCCGTCAACGTCTTTTCGCTCGACAACACCGTAGCTTTGGGCGGATTCGGCTATAACGCCACCACACCAAAGATATCGGGCGAAATGCGCGAAAACTGCGTCGTCGTCATTGAAAAATATGAGCTGCCTTCGGCGGAATATCCCGACGGCCGCTTGATTATCGTGGCGGGCGAGGAGCTTCTTTACTACGGCGCGCTGCCGTTTATCAACGGCGCCGACGGCGTCCGCGGCTATCCTTTCGTCAAACAGACGGCGGTTGAGACAATCGGCGCTTTCTTCGGCACCAGCATCATCGAGCGGACGATTCCCGTCCAGCGCAGCTACAACATAGTCAAAAACAGAAAGCATGAATTTTTAAACCGCGTTTCGATGGGCGTGCTCGCCGTGGAGGACGGCAGCGTCGACACCGACAACCTCGAGGAGGAGGGGCTGTCGCCCGGCAAAGTGCTCATCTACCGTCAGGGCAGCACGCCGCCCGCCCTTTTAAACCCGGGCAGCGTGCCGAGCGACTTTACTTATGAGGAAAGCCGACTATTGCAGGAGTTCGTCCTCATTTCGGGCGTCAGCGAGATTATGAAGTCGTCGGAAATCCCCGCCAACATCTCGAGCGGCCGCGCCATCGCGCTTCTAATCGAGCAGGACGACAGCAAAATAGCGCTGACGGCGGCCAGCATAAGAAACGCCATCCGCGAGGTATGCTGGCAGGTGCTGAGGCTCTACAAGCAGTTTTCGGGCGTCCGGCGGCTTAAGCGGATATCGGGCGAAAACGGCGGCATCGAGCTCGCCGCCTTCACGGGCAGCGATTTAAGTATGGACGATCTCGTCTTCGACAGCGAAAACGAACTGGCCGAAACGTCGTCGGCCAGAAAGAACATGGTGATTGAGCTTCTGCAAATGGGGCTTCTTTCCGACGAGGAGGGCAAGCTGAGCCCGCGCGCCAAAAACAAGGTGATGGAGATTTTGGGCTTCGGCAACTGGGAGTCGGCGCGCGACATCGACGAAATTCACATAAACAAGGCGCTTAGGGAAAATCGCGCCATGCTGACCGGCGACGCCGTGCCGCTTTCCATCGACGACCACAACCTCCACATTGCCGAACACATAAGGTTTGCTTTGAGCGAGGAAAACGACGGCAAGCCCGAAATAAGGCGGCGCGTCGCCGAGCACATAAAAAAGCACCGCGAGCTTGGCTCGGTGCCCGACAACCTGTTTAAAGCAATGAATTCTTAATATTACAAAACAGATAGTTTATCATATCGAAATTAAACAATAAACCGCGTTTTTGAAAAGAGCGCGGAAATGACAGGAGATTTAATTATGGAAGAAGAACAAGTCAAGGCCGCCGAAGGCGAAAACGAAATCGAGTCTGCGGCCGCGACCTCTTTAGGTAAATTCAAAAGCGCGGAGGCGCTGCTTACCGCCTACAACAACCTCGAGCGCGAATTTACCAAGCGCTCCCAGCGGCTCGCCGAGCTGGTCGAACAAGCCAAGGCCTCGACAAGCGATACCGCATTAAATGACGCCGCGGCGGAAATTGAAGCCGCGCGCCGCGACAAAAAGACTGAAGCCGCCGCATGCGATGAAGCGGGCGGGGAAGAGAGGGAAGCTGAGGTAATGAAAACCGAAAGCGGGGCAACAGCCGGCGCCGAAGAAACCGAAAGCGGGGAAACGGCGGGAAAAGAATATGCCGCTGCCGCGCAAAGCGCCGTCCAAACGGAAGCGAACGAAGCAGCAGAAGCCGGCGAATCCGAAGCTGAAAAACCCGAAACCTGCGCCTACGAGCGCGGGGATTGGAAATCGCAGGTGGAAAAGTTCCTTAGCGAACACCCCGAAGCGGCGGCGCTGAAGGGCGAGATAGGAAGGGAGATTCTCGAGAACGCCGAGCTGTATAAAACGGCGGCCGAGCCCTTGAAATCCGCCTATCTGAATTTGCTCATAAAAAACTACAAGGCTCCCGAAAGCCTGGCCTCGGATAACGAGTTTTTAAGAAAATATATCTTAAACAAGCCCGAGGTCAAGGAAAAAATCATTTCGGATTTTCTGCTTTCGCTGGAAAAAGGAATGCCGCCCGTTATCATCAAGTCCGGCGGGCAGCAGCCCTTGAGCCTACCCAAAAAGCCCAAAACCTTAGCCGAGGCGGGCTGGTATTTCAAAAAGGGCTTGGAAAACTAAAGGAGGATAAACCATGGTATCAATCACTTCGGCGCAAAACGCGTTGAAAACTATTTATCTCGGCGTCATCGCCGACCAACTCAACACCGGCATAAACCCGCTGCTCGCCAAAATCGAACGGACATCGGCCGACGTCTGGGGCAAGGAAATCAAAAAGCTGGCGCCCTACGGCATCAACGGCGGCGTGGGCGCGGGCACCGAAATAGGCGAGCTTCCCAAGTCGGGCGGCAACCCTTACGCCACCTTCACGCTCGAACTCAAAAACCTCTACGGCCTGCTCGAGATATCCGACAAGGCGGTCAGGGCGTCGGAATCCAACGCGGGCGCCTTCGTCAATCTCTTGAACGCCGAGATGGAAGGAATGCTGCGCTCGGCCAAGCACCATTTTGGCAGAATGCTTTACGGCGACGGCAAAGGCGTGCTCGCCACCGTCGTGGATGCGTCCGCCGTCGCATCGGGCAAAATCTACGTCGACAGCGTCAAAAACCTGATGGAGGGCATGATAATCGGGCTTATCAGCGACCTCGGCCAGTTCCACAACGGGCTCCAGTCGCTTCTGATTACCAAGCTCGACCGCGTCAACAACATCATCTACTGCACGATGTCGGGCTCCATCCCGCCCGACGAAGACTTTAAGGTGTTCAATCAAATTTCCTACAACAACGAGCTGACCGGTCTCGGCGCCATCTTCGATTCCGACTCGCCCACGCTCTACGGGCTCAACCGCGCCGACTATCACTTTTTAAATCCCTATCAAAAGGCGCTCGACACCTACCTCACCTCGGCGGCGCTTCAGGAGGCCATCGACTACGTCGAATACACCACGGGCGGCAACATCAATTTCATAGCGGCATCCTATCCCGTCAGGCGCAGCTACGTCGAGTATCTCTCGCTCAACCGCATGAACCTCGACTACATGAACCTAGACGGCGGCTACAAGGCGCTCTCTTACAGCGGCATACCCTTCGTCGCCGACAAGTTCGTTGCCGACGACACTCTCTATTTGCTCAACACCGACGACTTCAAAATTCACCAACTCTGCGACTGGCGCTGGCTGGAAAACGACAACGGCAGCGTGCTCAGGGCGGCGCCCACCAAGGCGGTCTATCAGGCGACCTTGGTCAAGTATTGCGACCTGCTCTGCGAACGTCCTGCGGCACAGGCAAAGCTCAGCGGCATACAGCAGTTTGTGAACGCCGGAGCGGAGGTTACGGATGCGACGGGACAGGCTGATTGAGGTAAATTCCGATTTATACGACATCGCGTCAAGGCTCAAAGAAATCGACGATTACATCCTTTTTTACAATGCGGATAAGGACCGCTTCGAGGTGCACAACTCACGGGGCCTGCAGGTGGTTTCACCCTTTCGCGGGCTCGATGCGCGGCTCATAGAATTCGTTCGAAAAACGCGGGTAGAGCGTCTTAAAGAAATATTAAAAGAAATAGACGAACACAACGATAAGATCGAACGCGACGACGAAAAAAACAAGCTCGATTACTTTGATTACAACGCAAAAGACCTGATGAAGACCGTTGCAAAAACATCGGCGTTAGGGGCGGATATTTCCGCCCCCGACCCCGATAAAGGAGGAAACTATGACGGTTAAACAAATTCTCGGAAGATGCTTAGTCAAGCTCGGCGAAACCGATTTTACCTCAAAACCGATGCTCAGCGAGAGCGAAACGGCCACGCTCGACCGCCTGCTTTCGGCCGCCAACTTCATTTATCACGAAATATGCGCCAATTACCTTCCCCAAATCCACACAGAAGCGGTGGAGCTGGACGGTTCGGGCGAGCTTCAATACTCTGCGCTAGAAAGGCGGATAATCCGCCCGCTCAGGCTCATTAAGGACGGCTACTTAAAATATTTCAAGGGCGGCGCGACCAAGCTGCAGTCGGATTTTTCGGGCGCCGCCGAGCTTGTTTACAGCTATCTTCCGCCCGACCTCGCGCTTAACGACACCGTGGATGACACGCGGCTGCTGCCTTGGATTTTTGAGGACGGCATCTGCGGCGAATACGCCTTTCAAAACGGACTCTACGAGATGGCGGCGGCATTTGACACTAAGTTTCGGGATGCCGCGGCGCGGCAGAAATACCGAGGCAGAAATATAACGTGGCGGGCGCGGAGGTGGACGGTATGATGCCCGAAATCAAGGCGACAAAAATGAAAAAGCGGAGCATGCGGACGCGGATTTTAAGCTTTGACGGCGTTTCAAAGGCGATTGACGAAAGGCTGCTTCCCATCCGCATTTCGCCCAACGCCTACAACTACGCTTTCAGAAACGGCGCCCTCAAAGGGGATTTGGGGGTGGTGCCGGCGCGCTTTCCCCTTCTCGACTACCCGATAGCCGAATATCAACTGCCCGAGCTTCCCACCCAGCCCAAGAGCGCGCACTTCTATTCGCGATTCAACCGATCGGCCTGCCGGCGCGACGACCGCATAGTGATAGCCGACCACCGCGGCCTGCTGATCCAAATTCCCGCCTTTTTGAACGACCAATCATGGTCGACGATAGCGGGCGTTACGGTGTCGGGCGACACCGCCACCGTCAACTACAACTATAACGGCGACGACATTTTGTTGATTTCTTCGGCGCGGGGCAGCACTTACTTCTGGGACGGCGGGCCGAGCGCCGCGTTGCTTCCGCACGCGCCGGCGTTTTCCTCGCTCACAAGACATTATGAGAGGGTTTACGGCTCGATTTCGGGCAATAAAAACCGTGTTTGGTATTCAAGCTATCTAAATCCCCTCGATTGGGACGCCTCGGGCGAGGGCGCGGGATATATCGAATTCAACGACGAGGGCGGCGAGGTATTGAAAGTTGTCAGCTTCCTTTCCTATCTTTTCATCTTCCGCCAGCACGAGATTTTGCGGCTGAAAGCCTTCGGCGACCAGTCGGAGTTTTCGCTCTCCAAAATCTTCTCGGCGGCGGGCAGGATTATGGCGGATTCCATTACGCTATGCGGCGACCGCATCATATTTCTTGCCGACGACGGGCTCTTCGAGCTCGACGGCAACAGCACGAGAAAGATTGTTTCGGAGTTTAAAAAGACGATAGCGGCCAAGGACACCGTCTCGGGATGTTTTCTTCACGGCAAATACTATCTCGCGGCTTACGTCGACTATTGCGACGAACTTCAGCCCTACGAGCCCTTTGCCAAGGGCGAGGACAATAACTCGATTATCGAATACGACGTCGCGACCGGCAGCGTCTGCTACATGAGGGGGCTCGACGCGAGAAAGCTGCTTTCGGTGGACTACAATATAGCGGCGCGCGTGCTCGTCATTTTCCGCCACTATCCGCTGGCGCCCAAGCTCGGCACCATCTACCACGAGGGGCGGTTTATGGGCTATTCGGCCGCCGACACCCTGCATAAGCACTGGGAAAGCCCCGAGAGCGACCTCGGCTATCCCGGGCGGAAGAAAGTGATTAAAAAGATATATTTTACCGCAAAGGGCGCCACCGATTTGACGGTCTGTTTTGACGGCAAAAAGACCGTTTACAAAAATCTCTCGGGCGACGCCGAGGTCAGGATTGACCGGCCTGCCGAAATCATAAAATTCGCCTTCGACAGCGATTGTTACAACGCTTCGGTGACGGCGGCCACCGTCGATTTCGATTTAATTTAGGAGGCATTATGCAATTTTTTGAACTTGAATCTCTCATTGAAGAGATACTCGCGCAGCTGCAAAAGCTGGAAGCGCGGCTGAAACAACTGGAAGAAAGTTAGGGGGGATATTATGGCGGACGTTTGGCAAAACATCAAGGACTTTTTCAAATCGCGGCAAAAGCTGGAAGAAGAGAAGAACCAAAAGATAAAAAAAGCGCTCGAGGACGAGGCCGAGGCGGTGGAGAAGCTCAAAAAGCTGGAGGAAGCCTACCTCGCCACCCTTCCCAAGGAAGCCGAAGTCGATTTAGACAAGCTTTTTCCCGAAACGCTGGGGCTTAAGACGGTGGAATACCTAAAAAAGAGCGACGACGAGCTAAAACAGCAGGCGGAAAGCGAGCTTTTGCCCCTCCTCGAGGCGAAAAAAACTTCCGAAAAAGTAAAGGCGGAATCGGCGTCGGAGACGCTCGAAAATAAAAAAGAGAGCGAGCAGTCCGACTACGAGGCCGCGCTCAAAAAAATCAACGAGGCTTACCTCGCCCTTCAAAAAAAGATAAAAGACAGCGCCGTCCGCCGCGGCATGGCGCGTTCCTCGGCGATGGAAAACGACCTCGGCGGCGCGGCGGAAGCGGCGCAGTCGGCCGAAAGCGCGGCCGAGGGCGGCTACCGCGCCGCCATAGACGAAATAGACGGCAAAATCGAAAGCCTGTCTAAGGATCTGCAAGGCGCGCTCGAGGAGCTTGACCTCTCCTACGCGTCCAAGATTGCCGAGCGGCTTTCCGGCCTTCAAAATGAACGCGAGGCCGCCGAGGCCGCCGCAATCAAGCACAACAACGCCGTTACAGAGAAGGAGCTTAAATATCAAAAAGAGAGGGAGGAGGACATAGCTGAATACCTAAAGCGGCTGGATAAAAACAAGCTTGAAGCCGAAAAAGCGCGCGCCGAATACGAAAAAAAATACGGCTACGACGCCGAAAAGCAGAAAAACTACGCCGAGCGCTACAAGATTGCCTACGACTACTATATGTCGCTCTCAAAAGATATTGCGGCCGAGGCGCTCGCCGCCAGCCCCAATATGCGCTACTATCTCGGCAACTATTACGACACGCTCATGAAAATTTTGAGCGACCGCGCCGACAAAAAGAAAACATATTATTGAGCGTGCGCGTATTTCGGGCGAGATGCAAGCAGGGTTAGGTTTGGTAGCGAGATTTTAGTGAAGATTTCAACCAAAAAAACTCGGCAGGGTAAAAATCATAAAAAGAGGTAAAGCGATATGTGGGAGAAAATTTTCGAAGCGGCGGCGGCCAACGGCATTTGGGCAACTATGTTTTTGGGGCTTTTAATCTATCAGCTCAAGGACAGCCGCAACCGCGAAAGCAAATATCAAAAGGTCGTAGAAACGCTGTCAAGGAACTTGAACATAGTCCGTGACATAAAGGAGGAGGTCGAGGTGCTGGGCGAAAACCTGACCGCCTACCTCTTCGAGGGCTGCGGCATTCAAAAGAGCGCGCCCGACACCGTAAAAAGAGAGCAAAGCTCGGTAAGCTAGTCCGCCCAAAGGGATTCAGTTAGGGTAAAACCAACCGAACGGGGCACGACAGAATATCCTTTGTATTTAATTAACGACCATGGACTTTGCATAGTAAAACTTAAAGGGGGAGATATGAAGAAAGAGGACATAAAAACAAAACTCAAATCGGCGTCGTTCTGGCTGGCGCTCTCCGGCGTCGTCATCATGCTGATTCAAGGGCTGGGCGTCAAAATCGCAACCGAGGAAGCTCAAGCCGCCATAAATTCGGTGGCCGCCGCGCTCGTCATGCTGGGCATATTGAACAGTCCCAAGAGCGGGAAGGAGGTCGAGAACGCCGAAGAAGCGGAGGAGAAAGGCGAAAATAATGAATAATGAATAATTAATAATGAATAACTGTGGTTGGCGCGAAGCGCGAAGATTAACGCTCAACGAAAAACGAAAAACGAAAAACTGCGGTTGGCGCGAAGCGCAAAAAACTACAAAAACCAAAAGGCCGGCGAAACGCCGGCCTTTTTTCATTTTGGCGCATCCGCGCCTCATCCTAAGTTTTTAGATTTTGGTTATTAGCTTTTCGTTTCTTCAACGCCTCACTTCTTGCTATTTTTGTCGTATTTCCACTAATAAAGGTCGGCTCGTTCTATCTTTGAAATTAAGCGCTATATTGATGGCGGAGGATACCGGAGTGACCAAGCGCAAGACCATAATCAAGTGGTCTCTTTTGTTGACTTTCCTGCTTGCCGCGGTATTTTGCTTTTCGATGTTCCGCGAGTTTTTTGTGGCGGGCGGCGACAAGACCTCGGCGGATGACATCGAAATCCCCGAGGAAACCGAAGAAACAGGGGAAACGCCCAAGGAAACGGTCTATTCGGTGCTGCCGCGCCGCGCCGAAATCCGCGAGGATGGGCTCTACCAGCACCTCGGAGGCGCCGCCGACGAGCGGCTCAAGGCGGTTTATGTCACCAAGAACTTAAGCATCGCGCTCCTTGAAACGTCCTCCGACAGCTACGATTTCAAAGCGGACGGCGTGACGACGGCCGCCGCGCTGTTCACCGAAACCGAACTCAAAAAGACGCTGACGCTCGGTAGCGGCGAACGCTATCTGGACTCGGCGGCCTCGCCCGAGGGAATTTACATAGCCGTCGCCGCCGGGGTCGAGGCGTATCTCTATCTCATCAACTACGATATCGATATCGAGTTCAAAACGCCGTTTGGCGACGCCGTTGCCGCCGAGATAATCTATGACAGGGAACTCACTGTTATCGCGGCGTTTGACGATAAAATCGCGCTTTTCGGCCTAAATGAAGAAAATGCCGAGTTAAAATCCGAATTAAGTTTTACAGGGCTTACGGGCATTTTTTCGGTGTTTTCCTACGGCGCCGGCCACGCCGTGGCGGCCGAGGGAAAAGCGGGCACCGTAATTTTTTCATATTCCCAAAACAACGGTTTTACCTTGCAAAAACGGCTTGATAAACTTCGATTTAAGCAAATAATTCCCTTTATTTATAATTCCGAGCTTCACTATGCCGTCATAGCCGAAGAAGATAAAACTCCAAAGCCCGCCCTAAAATTTTATATTTTCGACCAAAGCTTTTCGGCGGTGGAAGAAACGGAACATAACGCCGAAAACGCCTATATCGTCAAAAAAGAAAGCGGATTTTTGCTGTTTTCGGGAAAGTGCGTCAAGTTTTACTGCGCTCACCTAGAGAGCGTGCTGACGCTCTACGACGATTTCGACTGGACGGTCCTGGACGTTATAGATACGCCCGCCGGCGAATTCTACCTAGTTTGCCGCGAAGGAAAAACCGCGGTGCTGAAGTTGACCGACGTCGAGTTTAGCGAAATCAGGAGCTTTAACGCAAGAAACGGCGCTCTTATATTTTATCAGGGCGGGTATCTTCGCTATTTTTCCGACAGCGAATCCTCGCTCTACAACAATTTCGGAGGAAGCGATATACTCTTTGTCACCTTTAAGCCGTAAGGTGACAAAGAGAATGAATAATGAATAATGAATAATGAATAACTGCGGAACGGCTTGCGCCGAATAGAACGAAAAACGAAAAACGAAAAAAACAAAGGAGGCGGCGCGGGGCGCCGCTTTCACTTTGTTCAAAATCAAGCATTTAAAATAATAAAAGCTGCGCAAAAACCCTAAAAGCAGGGCTTGCGCGCGCATAACGCGTGTGACAGAGGTTAATTCCGTTGACACTATATAAATTTAATGGTAATATATCTTGGGAATCGGCGAACTTAGGACAACTATATCTGCCGTTTCCGGTTGGTAAATGAGGTCACTGGGAATTTTAATTAAGTCTTCTCCCTCGCTGTTATGGCCTGTGGCGGCCGCGTTCGCGCTGGCGATATACGGCGTCATTTCCGCCATAATTCTGTTCGCCAAAAAGCGCGAGCTCTATTTAAGGCGCGCATCTTTCGTTTTCTTTTCCATTCTCATTTCGTTTTCACCGATACGGCTCATTAACTTTTTGCCGTATTTTTCGATGGCATTTTCCTATTATTTCGTCTATGCCGCAAGCCGCGCGCACTATATTTTGCTCTGCGTGCTTTTCGAATATATCCTCATTTATTTTTCCGACTGGCGCCGCCACGACGCCGAGCGGTTTTTAAAGGCCGCCGAGGCGAAGTCGGTCAAGCCCAAGGAAATCAAAAGGGCGGTCAAGCCTCTTACGGTTCAGGCGTTTTTTGCGGCGCCGTCTTTCAATCTTTTACAATAGATAACCTTTTTAATATCGATTTTTTGCGTGGGTTTTTTAGCCCACTTTTGCGCATTTTAAAAATATAACCTAGGAGAAATCAAGTTTATGTTAACCATTAAAAATCTTACCAAGAAATATCCCAACAGCGACAAAGACGCCGTTGAAAATTTGAGTTTTTCTTTGAATGAGGGCGAGATATTCGGCTTTTTAGGCAAAAACGGAGCGGGTAAATCGACGACGATTAAGTGCATAACGGGCATACTTCCCTTCGATTCGGGCGAGATTACCGTTTGCGGCCACTCCATTAAGACCGATCCCATCAAGGCCAAGTTCAGCATGGGCTACGTCCCCGACAACCACAGCGTCTACGAAAAATTGACCGGCAAGGAATATGTCTACTACGTCGCCGACCTCTACAAGGTCAGCCGCGAGGACCGCAAGATGCGGTTTGACTATTTCATCGATCTCTTCAAGCTGCGCGACGCCTCCGACACTCAAATCAAGTCCTACTCGCACGGCATGAAGCAGAAAATCTGCATCATCGCCGCCCTCATTCACGAGCCAAAGCTTTGGGTTTTGGACGAGCCGATGATGGGCCTTGACCCCCAGTCCACCGCCGAGATAGTCGCCTATATGAAGGAGCACTGCAGAAAGGGCAACACCGTCTTTTTCTCCTCCCACAACCTCGACCTTGTTAAAAAGCTCTGCCACCGCGCCGCCATCATAAACGACGGCAAACTGGTTGACATCATGCAACTTTCGGGACATCCCGAAAACAAGGCCAACCTCGAAGAAAAGTTCTTCAGAGTCACCGGCACCTTCGACAAGCGCCTGCTCACCGACCTTCCCGAGGAGGAAGAGGAAGTCTATCGCCGCGGCAACGGCTACGGTTTACGCGGCAACGAGGACGAAGGCGTAAAGGCGATGAAGATGCGCTATAACAAAAACTACTATCCCAAGCCGAGAAACGACATAAAGACAGGCGGCGGCAGATGAGGGGCGGTATGGGAAACAATATTCTAACGCTACTGAAGCTGGATTTCAAGGCTCGCTTCGCGAGGACCAAAAGGACGAAGGCGACCGACTATATTAAAACGATTTCCAACGTTTTATTCACCGTCGTCATCTACGCCGTGCTGGTAGTCGGCGTCGTCTATCTCACGCGAATGTTCGTGGAGAGCCACGGCCGCAACGCGGTGAGCCTGCGCTATGAATACCTTGTGCTGGCGACTGCCGCCACCATGGTCATTCAATGCCTGATCTGCACCGGCACGCTCGTTAAAAACCTGTTTTTCAACGGCGACAACGAGCTGCTCTTGCGCTTCCCCGTGAACGGCAACCAGATTTTCACATCAAAATCGCTCTACGTCATTTTGCACAACATCGCAATTGGCGTCTTTGTGGTGCTGCCGTTCTACATTTCCTTCGGCGTCATAACCTCGGCGGAGCCGCTCTACTACCTCGCCGCGGCGGGCGTGTTTTTGCTTTCGACGCTTCTTCCTTACTTCCTCGCCAACATAATCGCCATTCCCGTCATGACGCTGGTTAACGTCGTCAAAAACCGCTTTTTGATAATCTTAATCCTTTTGATTTTAATGATAGGCGCGGGATTTGCCGGCTATATGGTTATTTTGAAGGCCGTCCTCACCTTTATGCAGGACGAGAACGTCTCGCTGTTTTCGCCCGCCGTCGTCGAGGTTTTGCGCGGCTTTGCTTCCAAAGCCTATCCCTTTAAATGGTATGGCGACATTTTGGCGCGCGCCGAGGACTGGTGGCTGTCGCTCATCTATATCGTGCTCGTCACGGCCGCCTTCGGCGTCGCGGCGTTTTTCATCATGAAAAAGTTTTACTACCGCACCATTCTGCACGGCATAGAAACCGAGAAAAGCTCCTTCAAGCGCCGCACGCTCTCCATCCGCCACACTCAGTTCGGCGCCATAATCCGCCGCGAGTTTCTGATGGTTTTCCGCTCGTTTAACTACAGCTTCCAATACTTCGCCATGGCTTGCGCCGCGCCCGTCATGGTCTACTTCTGCAACGACCTCGCGAGCAGCATAGGCGAGCAGAGCGTGGGCTCTCGGATTTTGCCCGGCCTGACGCTTTTGGTCGTCATCATCTTTGTTACCATAATCGTGTCCTTCGCCTCGACTTCGGTCTCCCGCGAGGGCAACACGTTTTATCAAACAAAGACCATTCCCGTCCGCTACACCAAACAAATTTTGGCTAAGCTTTTGCTTTACGCCTTTGTCGCGACGGCGTCCGTTCTGGTCTGCTGCGTCACCGTCTACTATATCTTCGGCCGTCCCGAATACGGCGGCATGATTAAGTTCAAAGACGCCGCGAATATATTTATCATATGCGAGCTTCTTGTCATAACGCTGACTTGCAGCTCGATTAAAGCCGACGTCAAGACGCCGACCTTCAACGTTTCGGGCGACGGCGAGCTCGTCGAGGCCAACAAAAACGTTTCGATGGCAATCTTCTTCGGCTGCCTGATTGCGATAGGCTACGGTATCTTTGCCATGGTGTTTTCCTATCTGCCGCTGACCATCGGTTACTGGCGCGTCATCCAGAACGGCATCTACGGCGTCTATCCCATCCTGATTGCGCTGTCGTCGATAATGGCTGTCGCAAGCGTAGGAAGCTTGTTCTACAAGCTGGACAGAAACTACGGCAAGATAGTTCCGTAATTTAAATTAGGTGATATTTTGGCGCGGCCTGCGGCCGAGCCCCTGTGTATGAAAAAAATTCTGATTGGCGTTCTAATCTTAATACCTCTTGTAGTTGTGGCGGGAGTGCTGATCGCGTCCGAGCTCATTTCGGTGACCGCCTACATAGGCGTCGACAAAATCGAGCTCAACTATGATATTGTCGGCCGCGAGGACGGCTTTACCATTGAAAACAACACCTTTTCGGGGTTGAAAGCAACCGTCTATCCCAAGTTTGCATCCAATCCCAAGGTCAAATGGACTATTGAGGAAATCGTGCGCTTCGACGACACCGTCGACGGCGAGATAGCCGAGGTCGACGAAAACGGCGTGGTGACGGGCAAGACCTACGGCGCCTTCTATGTCGTCGCCACCTCGGTGGAAGGCAATAAACAGGCGCGTTGCACCTTCAATCTTTCCAGCGACAAAGTGTCGAGCGTCATGCTTTGGGGCGACTCCCAAATGGCGGCGGGCGAAATGCAGATGCTCGAGGCGGTCTTCCGCCCCACCGACTGCCTTGTCACCGAGGTCAACTGGAGCTCTTCCGACGAAAGCGTCCTTACGGTGGACGGCAACGGCATAGTGACGGCGCGCTCGGCGGGGACGGCTACCGTAACCTGCGGGGTTCATGAGGTCGCGGGCACGATTGCAATAACCGTTTCGGCCTCGGCGTCCAACTTCGGCTCTACATTCTATCTTTCGGGCAGCGCCGCTCTTTCGGAGCTGGGACTTGCGCTCGACACCGAGATAATAGAGGGCGGCAATATATCGGGCGGCAGCTTCAGTTTTACCGCCGACACCGCGCGTCTTAGCTCGGGCGGCAAAACCGTAACGATTAAAAAATGCGGCTACGACGACATTCAAATCGACCAGAAGCCCTTTTTGGACTATACTTTGAGCGGCAAGAAATGCGAGGTCGAGAGCGTGCCCGTCTTCTTTACGGCAAGCTACCGCGACGCGCTGAGAGAAGGAAAGCCCGAGGTCAGCTGGTCGTCCTCTTCGCCCGACATCGGCGAGATTGACGAGGGCGGCGTCCTAAGGCTCAAAAAGGCGGGCGAGCTCACGGTAACGGCGCAAACCGCTTCGGGAGCTTCCGATTCCGTCGAGATAATGTCGAGAAAATTCATAAGCTATATGGTGCTCGGAAAAAACGCCGCCGACGACAGCCGCGGCATAGCCGCCGAGACAGTCTGCGCAACCAAAAAATTCGATTCGGGTATGAACATAGTCGCAAACTCGATAGAGTTCACCGTCCGCCTTCCCGAAAACTCCGACCCCGACGACTTTACTTACTCCTGCGACAGCGAATACGCCGAGTTTTCGGGCAACAGACTGGTGTTTTCGGGCGGCTTTACGGGCAAGCGCGAAATAACCGTCACCGTCGGCGCAAAATATCCGCGTTACAGCAGCATGCCCGTTTCGGCGAGCTATAAGTTCTTGCTTGCCGACGCCGTCGAGGTCGCCGACTTTTCGGAGTTTCAGACCGCCACCGAAGGGCGGCACGCCGTAACGCTGGCGGGGGATATCGGCGTTCCCTACTTCAATCGGTATCCCGTCTACAACGACCTATACGGCAACGGCAGAATTATTTTTGCCGAAGAGAAGCCCACCGACAACACGCAGGCGATAATAAACATCGCGAGCGACGGCGTCACCGTTTCCAACACCGTCTTCAGAATGGAAAAGCTGGTTTCCAACGAAATCGCTTCCAAGGACTTGAAAGGCGTGGTGCTGTTCATCAACTCGGCCTACAACAACGCCGACCGCCCCTTCCTCACCGGCATCAGGGTGGAATACTGCATGATTGAAAACGGCCACTTCGGGCTGTATTCGCGGGGCGCCCAATATACCGTGGACGGCTGCATACTCCGAAACACGTGAGCTACGCCATCTACGCGCCCGTCGAGGCCTGCCCCTACGGCGACCTATACAGCGACATCACGCTCAACAACTGCATTTTTTCCAACTCCCTGATTCCCTCGATAGGGCTGACGTCCAACAACGAGCCGAGAGTCCCCACCAAGCTGACGTCGACGGGCTTTTTGGATATCTACAACTGGCAAAGCATCAGCAACGTTGACCTTTTGGGCGACGTCAGCGACACCGAGTTTATTAATGTGTTCATCAAAGAATATGTCCGCGAGCGTTACCGCGCGCCCGAATACGAGCCATACCGCTATGAGGAAAACGGCCAAGTTTACATTCACATGGCGATTTTGGGAGCCGGCGCGTTGAATCCCACCTGCATCGACGTGACGATTGAGGACCCGCGCTACCACCGCGTCCCGCTCGAGATTATCGCGGGGCTGGATTTCAATGTCTGCATCGCTTACGTCTACGATAAAAACGCCGATATCAAGCCGGGCGATTTCTATGTTGAGGATGCCGCGCTCTACGCCAAGCTTCGCGGAGAATAGGGCTTAAGGAAATTGAGATTTGACCGATTTGCGCCGAGCTTGTTTTGGGCCCGGCAAAGGAAAAAAGGTTAGTTCCGATTTTTTGAAGGTGATATTGTGAAAAAACTTATAATCGGAATATTATTTGTAATACCGCTTGTGATTGTGGCAAGCGTCTTTTTGGCATCGGGGCTGATTTCGATGACGGCCTACATTTCGGTCGACGAGGTGATTTTAAATTATACCAAGGTCGACGAAAGTGACGGTTTCACCATAACCGACAACGTCTTCACCGACCTCAAGGCTACCGTCTTTCCCAAACTCGCCACCAACAAAAAAATAATTTGGTCGATTGAGGAAATCGCGCGCTTCGATACAACGGTCGAGGGCGAAATAGCGACGGTCGACGAGAACGGCGTGGTGACGGGCAAGACCTACGGCGCTTTTTACGTCATCGCAACCTCGGAAGAAGGCAACAAGCGTGCGAGCTGCCTGTTCCATCTGGCGAGCGCCGCCGTAGACAACATCGAGCTTCTCGGCGAGCCCAATATGAGCGCGGGCGAAGCGCAGCTTCTGACCGCCGTCTTCCGTCCCACCGATTGCCTTGTTACCGACGTCGAGTGGAGCTCCAGCGACGCATCCGTCGCCACCGTTGACAAAAACGGCATAGTCAAGGCGCATTCGGCGGGCACCGCCGAAATAATTTGCAGAACGGGGGGCGCCGTCCGCGCTTTCGGCATAAGCGTCGCGGCCGCGGGCTCTAGGTTCGGCAACGAGTTTTTTATTTCGGAAAGCTCGGTGTCTTTGAGCGAGCTCGGCATTGCGCCCTCGGCGACGGCCGTTTCCGGCTGCGAAATTTCGAGCGGCAGCTTAAGCTTTACGGGCGGCGGGCCTGCCGTTTTGTCTTCGGGCGGACAAACCGTGACAATCGGGCTTTGCGGCGAGAACGACATCGAAATCGAGCAGAAGCGGTTTATGAATTCCGCTACATCCTACCGGCTAGAGGTCGGGAGCCTGCCTTACTTCTTCACCGCGCGCTACAAAGACGCCCTTCGCGCCGGTGTTCCCGCGGTAAGCTGGTCGTCATCCGCGCCCGACATCGCCGAGATTGATTCCTCGGGGAGGCTCCGCGTGAATGCGGCGGGCGAGTTCACGGTGACGGCGGCTTTTGCCTTTTCTTCCGACTCCGTCAACTTGGTTTCGCGCCAGCTTTTAACTTATATGGTCTTGAATAAAAACGCCGCCGACGACGCGCGCGGCATTGCGGCCGAGACAATTCGCGGCGCCAAAAAATTCGACGAGGGCTCGGTTATCGTTGCCAACACAATAACCTTCGCGCCGAGGCTTCCTTTAAACTGCGACCCCGCCGACTTTTATTATACATCCGACTCCGAATATGCCGTGTTTTCGGGCAACGTCTTAACGCTTGCGGGCGGCTTTTCGGGCGAAATCACCGTCAACGTCAACGTGACGGCGAAATATCCCAAATACAGCAGCATGCCCGTCGGGGCGTCTTACAGCTTCAAGATGGCCGACGCCGTCGAGGTGTCGAGCGAGGCCGAGCTTAGGACGGCGGCCGACGCAAACAATGCGGTGGCGCTGACCTCCAACATCACCTTCGACGGTTTTAACCGCATTCACATCAGAAAGAACCTCTACGGCAACGGCAGAATTTTAGACAATTTACAAAAAGCGGCCCATATTGACATATCGGTCCTAAATATTGCGGCGTCGGGCGTCAAGGTATCGAATGCTGTGCTCCGCGTCGAAAAGCCCATTAACAACCAGATAGTCAAGGCAGGTCTTTCGGGCACCGCGCTCTGCGTCAACTACGACTTCAACGGCGCCGAGGAAAATTATTTTACCGACGTCACGGTGGAATACTGCATCGTCGAGAGCTGCAACTACGGCATAATGTGCTTCGGCGCCGACATCACCGTTCGCGGCTGCGTCTTAAGAAACACCTCGGACTATTCCTTCTACGGCCCGATTTACGCCGCCGCGCAGGGCAACACCAGAAGCAATATTCTCTTCATAAACAGCGTCTTGTCCAACTCGGTGGTGCCGTCAATCGGAATTTCCAGCTTTGTCGGCGAAGCAGGCGTCCGCTCCACCTTCCGGTCGCAGGGCTTCTTGGACATCTACAACTGGCAGAGCATCAACAACATCGATTTGGTGGGCGATATCACCGGCAACGATATACTCAACCAAATAATCGTCGGCTATATCCGCAGCCGCTATATGAGCGAGGAGTTCGAGGACTTCAGAATAATGATTAAAGATGAGGCTTTCGTCCATCTCGGCCTGTTCGCCGCCGGTTTGACGTGTCCCGTTGCCGTCGACGTCCTCGAAATCGAAGACCCGCGTTTCCGCCACCTCGACCTGCCGGTCATCCCCGGCATCGATAACAACAAGTGCGAGGCATGGGTCTACGACAAAAACTCATCATTAAGACCGGGCGAATTCTACAAAGAAAATGCCGAATTTTACGCCCGTCTGCGCGGCGAGAGCGATTAGTTTTACTTAGATTTGCCGCCAATCGGCTCAAGAGTTAAGCGTAAGGCAAAAGATTAGCATATATTACCAAAAGATAAATCGGCTAAATACAATAAAAACCGCAGCAAATGGACTTAAATTTATGGGAGAATTGCAGCCGCAATCCCTTCCAGAGTCGGTCCGGAGAATGAAATGAAAAAGCTTTTAATCGGAATTTTGTTAACCGTTCCCATAATAATTCTGCTGGCCACGGGACTGGCGTCCACCATCATTGCCACCCGCGTCTATATCAACGTGGAGCGCGTCGAGCTCAACGAAAGCGAGGTTGTGATTGATTTTCAGGGCGGCGCCGGCGAGGTTTACGACGGGCTGTCCGCCAAGGTCTATCCCACAGGCGCGCGCAACAAAGATATCATCTGGTCAATTGAGGACGTTCAGCTTGACGACCCGTCCCTTGTCGACGGCGGCTTCAAGATTGCCGAAGTTGACCAAAGCGGCGTCGTCACAATATATTGCTACGGCGTATTCACCGTCAAGGCCACCTCGGCGGAGGGCAACAAGTTCGACACCTGTCGCTTTATAGTGGGCGGCAACGCCGTTACCTCGATGCGCATTGCCGACAGCGTCAAGCGCATCTACCTCGTGGGCGATGCGGCTAAGCTGGAGGCGCTTGTGTTCTCGGTCGACGCTCTCGACAAGTCGGTGACTTGGACGGTTTCGGGCAGCGCCTTCACCGTCAGCAAAAACGGCATCGCCGAGGCGGTGAGCCCGGGCAAGGCGACGATTACCGCGACGTCCAAGGCCAATCCCGAGGTGACGGCGTCCATCGAGCTTACCTGCCTTGATTCCGTCTTTAAATTCTCCCATCTCTATACATCCCAAACCGAAGTCCCGCTTTCCGCGCTGGTTTTCGCCAAATACTCGGGCGCGTCGTTAGCGCTTGAAAACTGTGAAATTTCGGGCGGAAACTTAAATATCACGGCGTATCCCGCTTCGATGTCGTTGTCGGGGCAGACGCTGACTATCGAGCAATGCGGCTATGACGACATCACCATCCGCCACGCCGATATTTTAAGTGACGGCGACTTCTTCTTAAGAATGGGCGGCGAACCCATATATCTAGAGGCAATCTATCGTGACGGACTTCGAGCGGGAGCGCCCGACGCCGTGTTTTCCTCGGCGTCGCCCGACATCGCGACGGTCACCCAAAACGGCACGGCGAGCCCCAAAAGCGCGGGCGAGGCCGACATCACGCTGACTTCGGCGTTAAGCTCGTTTACTTTCAGGCTTAAAGTTATAAAACCCGTCACCAGAATACTTCTTGACTCCGTCTATTCTACCTCTCTCGACAACGCCGGAATAGCGGGCCAGCGCGTCTTCGGAATTTATTCCGAGGAAGGCGGGGCGGCCGTCAACTACCGCCGAATTACGCTACGCGCGCCCGAGGAAGCCGGCCCCGACGAGTTTATTTGGACGGCGGCGGGCACCGCAGATGCCGCATTCGAGGCCGACGACTCTAACAAGCTCGTCTTCGGCACCGCGCCCTTTGAGGGCAAACGGAGCGTGACGGTGACAGTCCGCGCGCGCTATCCGCTCTATCAAAGCATAGCGCCAGAGGCGAGCTACACCATGACGCTCGTCGACAGCGTCAACGTCTACAACCTCGCCCAGTTTACCAAATACCTCGACGAAGGCTACGGCATCGCCCTTCATTCCGACATCGGTTTGACCGACCAATATTACGCGGCGCACCAGTCGAGCGAGAGCAACGGCCCCACGGTGACCAAAAACCTCTACGGCAACGGCAAGACGGTCTACCGCGTGCTGACAAGCAACAACCAAAGCGTCAGCTTTATCGACTCCATCATAAATATAATCGACGACAACGTCACGCTGGAAAACGCCACCATCCGCTACGGCATCACCGACGACGCCGTCTCGCAAGCCAAGGGGACGTCGGCCTACGGCCAATTCAGATGGGGCGTCCGCATCGCCAACGACCGCGACACAAAAAAGGTTATAAGCGGCATAAACATCCGTTGGTGCATTATGGAAAACGCCTATAACTGCGCCATCTCGCAATACGCCAACGTCCGCTTCAAGGGCTGTATCTTCAGAAACACGCCCAGCGCCGGTCTTTTGATTTATTCCTACAACTGCCTCGAAGCCGCCACCACCGTCCTCGAAGACACCGTGTTTTCCAACTCGACGGCGGCGCCCATCTGCTTGCTTACGGCCATCCACATTTACGACAACGAAATCGAATTTGAGGATATTGTGACTAAATACAATACCGGCGTCAACAAGCTTCACATCGAGGGCTTTTTGGACATCTACAACTGGAAGGACGGCGAAAACGACATGATTCAGCTTTTCAAGCTGGCGCCCGACATGGCAAAGAATTTCGGCATGGACGAAGATACGCTGCAATCCCTCATCGACTTGATGCTCGGCTACACTTTAAAGAACAACTCCACCTACGAGATGCTGAAATACACCATAAACAACCACCTCTACTTCCACATCGGCGTCTTCGTGATGGGCGGCAACCTTCCCGCCGACGCCTCGCTGGTAACGGGGTATGAACAGGCGGGCTACGCGCTCCACGAGGTGCCCATTCCCGACTTCATCAAGGGCGTTGCGCCGCAGTTCTCCAACAATTGCTTCCTTCTCTCCTACAGCCGCGAGCGTTACAGCGTGTCGCCCGACTCCTTTGCCGACTACAGCGAAAACAGCAAGCTTTACACCGAGCTTCGTTCCGGACGGAGTAAATAGCGGGTTTATCAAGCGGCAAACCCGACCTGACCGAGCTTTTTAAGCGTTTTTCCTAACCGCCGCAAGCTGCAAAGGCATGCGTTATCGAAAGATAAATTTTGTGAACAATGAAAAAGCTGTTGATAGGAATTTTACTGACCGTCCCCATCGTCATCTTGCTGACGACGGGTCTGGCGGCGACAATCATCTCCGCCCGCGTCTACATAAACGTGGAGCGGCTTGAGCTGAACGAGCATGAGGTCGTTATAGATTTTGAGGGCGGTTCCGCCGTCGTTTACGACGGACTTTCTGCCAAAATATTCCCGACCGGCGCCCGAAACAAGAACATAATTTGGACTATCGAAGATATTCAGTTCGACGACCCCGAGCTTGTCGACGGCGAAACAAAAATTGCCGAAGTCGACGCAAGCGGAGTCGTCACCATCTATTGCTACGGCGTATTCAGTGTGCGCGCCACCTCGGCAGAGGGCAATAAGTTCGACGTTTGCCGCTTTATTGTGGGCGGCAACTCCGTCACCTCGATGAGATTTCCCGCCGGCACCAAAACGGAGTATTACGCGGGCGAAACGAAGAGGCTGGAGGCCGTCGTTTTCTCGGTTGACGCCCTCGATAAATCGGTCACATGGTCGGTGTCGGGCGACGCCTTCACCGTCTCTCGAAACGGCATAGCCGAGGCGGTAAAGCCGGGCAAGGCGGTGGTGACGGCGGTTTCCAATGCCAACCCCGAGGTATCGGCTTCCATCGAGCTCACCTGCCTCGATTCGGCGTTCAAATTCACCCACCTTTTCACTTCCCAAACCGAAATACCGCTTTCCGCGCTGGTTTTCCCCGCCTATTTGGGCGCGGCTTTCGCGCTTGAAAACTGTTCTGTTTCGGGCGGAAACTTAAATATCACCGCCTATCCCGCAACTATGTCGCTTTCGGGGCGGACGCTCGAGATAGAGAGCTGCGAAGAGGACGAAATAACGGTGGAGCACGCCGCGCATTTTGCCTCGGGGTTTTTCCTTCGGGTGGGCGGCGCGCCGCTATATTTAAAGGCGGTCTATCGCGACAAGCTTCGTGACGGATTGCCCGAGGCGAGCTTTTCCTCCGCCGACGAAACGGTGGCGACGGTGAGCGGGTCGGGCGAGGTTCGTCCGGTAAGCCCGGGCACGACGAAGATTACCGTGCTTTGGGGCGGCGAAGGCTTTACCCTAAGCATTAAGGTTGTGATGCCGGTTACGCGCCTTATGCTCGACGCCGTCTATTCCACCGCGCTCGACAAGGCGGGCATAGCCGACGAGCGCGTTTTCGGCACAATGTGCGTCGAGGGGGGGCGAGGTTGTCAACCACCGCTATATTAATTTGAGAGCGCCCGTGGACGCGCCTGCCGAGGACTTTATTTGGACTGTATCGGGCGAGGGCGCGGCGTTTGAATCCGACGCTTCCAACAAGCTCATATTCGATGATGAGCCCTTCGAGGGCAAAAAGAAAATTACCCTTTCGGTCAGGGCGAGGTATCCGCTCTATCAAAGCATAGTGCCCTCGGCGAGCTATACCATGACGCTTGTCGACAGCGTCAACGTCGGCAATTTAGCCGATTTCGGCAGGCTGGCGGCGGAGGGTTACGGGCTGGCGTTGACCGCCGACATCCCCGTTACAACGGAATATATGGATTCATTCGGGCCGGAATCGGTAAAGCGCGGCACCGAGATAAAGAAAAACCTTTACGGCAACGGATTCGCTGTCTACCGCGCACTTTTGAGCAACAACGAACACGTCGGCTGGGCAGACTCCATAATAAAAATATTGACTGATAACGTGACGCTGGAGAACACCACCATCCGCTACGGCATTACCGACGACGCCGTGTCGCGGGAGAAGGGGAGCCGCGCCTATCTCAAGTTCCGCTGGGCGCTTAGGATTGCCAACGACAACGACACCCAGCGCGCCTTAAAAAACATCAACGTCCGCTACTGCACCGTTGAAAACGCCTACAACATCGTTGTTTCCCAGCACGTCGACGTCCATTTCAAGGGCTCGATAATCCGCAACAGCCCCAGTTCCTGCCTCCTTATCTATTCGGCGCTGCCCGAAAGCGGGCTTACCATTCTCGAGGATATGGTCTTTTCCAACTCGACGGGCATTCCCATCAACATGATGAACGACGTCGGAATAATCTGCGACAACCTTGAGGATATCAAAAGCATATATAATTGCGAATTGAACCGGCTGGAAATGCGCGGGTTTGTCGACATCTACAACTGGAAGGATGCCGAAAAAGAGGGCGTCCAGCTCTTCACCGTGTCCGACGCCATCGCCAACCATGTCGGCGTCGACGCAACCACGCTTCAGGGGATAGTGGACACCTTGCTGACCTATCTTTTAAAATTCGACCCCGCCTACGAGAGCCTGCGGTATATAATAAACGACAGAATGTATTTCCACACCGGCATTTTCGTTATGGGCGGCACCAGCCCCGCCGACATAAACACAATCACGGGCGCCGAGCAAGCGGGCTATACGATACACGCCGTGCCCGTCCCCGACGTCGTCATAGGCTTCGAGCCCACCTTCTCCAATATTTGCTACCTTGTCTCCTACGACAAGGAGAGATATGCTGTGGGGCCGGATGATATTGTTGACTACAGCGAGGACTCTGCGCTTTACTCGGAGCTTCGCAACGGCCGTAAATAAGCGGAATTTATCTTTGGGCGGATAGCTTTGTTAACTGTCGTCGTCGTGAGGCAGTCACTTACTTTCGTCCCATCAGATATTTTTTATCTGATGGGGGCCCCGATAATATTAATTCTAGTGAAAAATTATTGTTAACAGAACAACAGGAAGTATAATTAGGCAGATAGGAAGAATTGTCGATTGAGATTATGAAACTTGGATTAGTGCTTGAGGGCGGGGGAGTTAAAGGGGCGTATCATATCGGGGCGCTCAAGGCGCTGCTTGAGGCGGGATACCGCTTCGACGGCGTGGCGGGCACCTCAATAGGCGCGCTCAACGCAGCCATGATTGCGCAGGGCGAGTTTGACAAGCTTGTCCAAATCTGGAACTGCGTCGAGGCATCTGATATTTTAGACGTCGATACCGAGATGTTCGAGCGGCTGGCGGGCGGCGCCAAGCTCGACAAGCCCACGCTTTTCTATTTCGTGCGGCTGCTTCGCTCCTTCCCCGAGGTCTATAAAAACAGCACCGAAAAAATGCGCGCTTTCGTCCGCGAAAACCTCAACGAGGACAAAATCAGAAGAAGCCCGATGGACTTCGGGCTGGTCACGGTATCTTTGCCCGACTTCGAGCCGCACGAGCTCATGAAAGAGGACATCCCCATGACCGAGATGGACGAATACGTCATAGCGAGCGCCAATTTCCCGCTCTACAAGCTCATCGAAATCAACGGCAAACGCTTCATAGACGGCGGCGTTTGGGACAATATGCCCGTCAACCTTTTGGCGCGGCAGGGCTACCGCCGATTTATCGTCATCAGAACGTCGTCCAAGCCGCCCAAGCGCAAGTTCGAGCGCGACGACCTTCAAATCGACTACATAGTGCCCAGCGAACCGGTGGGAAAGACGATGCAGTTTACCGCCGAAAACATTCAAAAAAATCAAAAACTCGGCTACTACGACACCGTCAAATTCCTGAAAGGCTACGTTGGCGAAAGGTTTTATATCCACCCCTACGGCGAGCACGAAATAATTGATTGCATTGCGGCGGCGCCGCGCCTTCTTTTTTTCACTCTTTCGGATAAGCTGGAAATCCCTCATTTCCCCGATAAACACGAAAACGTAGCCGCGGTCGCCTGCGTCATCCGCGCCGAGCTGGGGTTGACTCAAAAAGCCTCGGATTCTTATTGTTTTCTTACGCTTTTTGAACTCTTCGGCGCGCTCTACGGCGTGGAAAAATTCACCGTCTACGAGGCGCGCGGGTTTATGAACGCCGTGCTGAATGCTTGCCAGCCGCATATGTTTTGCCGCGAGACTTTTTTCAAGTCCGCCCATCCCATAAAGAGCAAAAAGCTGAAGGAAATCTTCTTCGCACTCGCCGCATTGGGCGGGATTTAAATTTGATTTAAAATTGAAAGCCAAGCGCGGGTTATCCCCGCGCTTTTTATTTACGCCGGCCATTTTCGGTTTTGGGATTGTTATTTGGCGGGTTTTAGTTTATAATCTACATAGATTATGAAAATCATTCTTCTGGATTCCAACAGCCTCATAAACCGCGCCTATTTCGCGCTCTCCCACGGCACGCCCTTGACCAACAAGAAAGGCCAGCCTACGGGCGCCATTCACGGCTTTTTTGCCATGCTTTTGAAGCTCATCGAGGAAGAGGCTCCGACGCACATCGGCGCGGCGTTCGACGTCCACGCGCCCACCTTCCGCCACGCGCTTTACACGCCCTATAAGGGCACGAGAAAGCCGATGCCGGAGGATTTGGTTCCGCAGTTCCCCGAAATCAAAAAGCTGCTTAAGCTTATGGACGTGGCCGTGCTGGAGAAAGAGGGCTTCGAGGCCGACGACATCTTGGGCACGCTTGCTAATAAATTCGACGCCGAAACCATCATAGTGACGGGCGACCGCGACTGTCTGCAACTCGTCAGCGATACCACCAAAGTATATCTCACCGTCATGGGCATATCCAAGGTGGAGAAATACGACCTTGCCCGCCTCGCCGAGGAAGGCTTCACGCCCGAGAGCTTTTTGGACTATAAGGCGCTTCGCGGCGACTGCTCCGATAACATCCCCGGCATACCGGGAATAGGCGAGAAAACGGCGAAAACGCTGCTTGACATCTACAAAACGCTCGATAAAGTGCTTGATTCGGCAAACGAGATGAAAGGCGCACTCGCCGAAAAAATTGCTTCGGGCAGGGAAATCGCACTTCTTTCCAAACAGCTCGCCACCATAAACCGCTCTGTTCCGCTCGACTGCGGCCTAGACACTCTGGCATTCAAGCCCAAGTTTTCCGAGGAGTTTTTGTCCGCTCTCGCCGAGCTAGAGCTTGCCGCCGTATACCGTAAGGCAACCGCTCTTGCCGAAACAAAAAAAGATTTCGAAGTAAAACCAATAGCCGCCGATTATGAAACGGTGGAGCTTGAAACCATAACAGAGGCGCTCGACGCGCTGCGGCCGATGAAGGAAGTCGGGCTGCTGCTTTCGGACGCCATCCGCTTTGCTTCCTCGGAAAACCGCGAATACGTTTTGACACCCGCCGCCGACCTTTTCGGCGGGCCGGATTTCGATTCCGCGGCGGCCGCCGTTCTCGGCGCGCTCAATGGCAAAAAAACATATGTCTACGACCTTAAAAAGCTGTTAAAGCAGGCGGGAGCGGGATTCGGCGAGGGCTGCTTCGACGTCATGGTTGCCGCCCATCTCGATTCGGGCTCGCGCGCCATGAAAACCGCCGCCGACGCGCTGTTTGGCTACGGGTTTAAGGAGAGCGCGGCGCATTTGTTTTCTCTCGGTAAAAAGCTGGAAGCCTCTCTTGTCGAAAAAAAGCTTTGGGACGCCTATAAAAACATCGAATTTCCCCTCATTTTTGTGCTGAAGGACATGGAAGCCGGAGGGTTTGCGGTGGAGAAGGGAACCCTTCTCGAGCTCGACAAAAAATATACCGAGGAGCTCACCGCGCTGACCGAGGAAATTTACCGCGACGCCGGCCAAAGCTTCAACATCAATTCGCCCAAGCAGATGGGCGAAATTCTCTTTGACAAGCTCGACCTTAGGCGCGGCAAGAAGACCAAGAGCGGCTATTCCGTCGACGCCGACATCTTGGAAAAGCTCTCCGGCGAGCATCCCATCATCGATAAAATTTTGCGATACCGCAGAATTATGAAGCTGAAATCCACCTATATCGACGGGCTGGTCAAACTTATCGGAAAGGACGGGCGAATCCGCACCGTCTTCAACCAGTGCGTCACATCAACCGGTAGGCTATCGTCCACCGAGCCCAATCTTCAGAATATTCCGGTGCGGACGGCGGAGGGGCGCGAGCTTAGGCGCGCTTTCACGGCAGCTCCGGGCGGAGTTTTGATTTCGGCCGACTATTCTCAAATCGAGCTTAGGCTTCTCGCCCATTTTTCGGGAGATTCCGAGCTCATCAAGGCATATCGGCAAAACGACGACATACACACGCTGACGGCCTCCGAGATTTTCGGCGTCGGTCTTGAAAACGTAACTCCCGAGATGCGGAGCAACGCCAAGGCCGTCAACTTCGGCATTATTTACGGCATAAGCGCATTCGGGCTGGCATCCAACATCTCCATACCCACCTATATCGCCCGTGAGTTTATCGAAAAGTATTTTATGACCTATCCCAAAGTCAAGGAATATATGGATGGTAACGTCGCCTACGCCCGCGAAAACGGCTACATCCGCTCGCTGTCGGGGCGTATTCGCGATATTCCCGAGCTTAGGGCGGATAACCACAACGTCCGCGCCTTCGGCGAGAGAATAGCTATGAACATGCCGCTTCAGGGCACGGCGGCCGACCTAATTAAAATCGCCATGATTAAGGTGCACAAACGGCTCGCAAACATGAAATCCAAGCTGATTTTGCAAGTCCACGACGAGCTGATTGTCGACGCCGCGCCCGAGGAAGCCGAAGAGGTCAAAAGCATATTGAAAGAGGAAATGGAAAACGCCGCCGAGCTATCCGTGCCGCTTATCGTCAACATCGGCGCGGGCAAGAACTGGTTTGATGCCAAATAAGGTAAAAAATAAATTTGATCCAGTTAGCCGATATAAAATAGGAAGCTCAATAATCAAAATATGAAGCAGGCAAAAAGTGAATTAAAAATAGCGGTAATCGGCGGCATAGGCTCGGGCAAGAGCGAGGCCGCTAAATATCTTGCCGAGAAGCTTAGTTACCGCTATCTTTCGGCAGATATTATCAATCGCGAGCTTTTGTCCGACGGACGCTATTTAAAAAAGCTCGAAAAGGCCTTTCCCGAGGCGTTCAGAGCGGGCGTCCTCGACACCGCCGCGCTTTCCGAGGTCGTCTTTAACGACGGAAGCAGGCGGGAACGCTTAAACGCGCTTGCCCATCCCGAAATAACGAAAAGACTTAAGTCGCGGCTTAAGGATAAAGGCGGCGCCGTCGTCGAAATCCCGCTCTATCTCGAGAGCGGTCTTCGCGGCGTCTTCGACAAAGTGATTTTAATAACGGCCGAGGAGGGCGTCAAAATCTCGCGAATAGCGGCGCGAAGCAAGCTTTCGGAGTCCGAAATTTTCGCCCGCATCGCCGCCCAAAAGAGCGACGCCGAGCTTGCCTCCTATGCCGACACCGTCATAGACAACTCCGCCCCCCTCGCCGCCCTCCACGCCAAACTCTCGGAAATATCCGAGCTTATTAAAACGGAAAATAACTAAAAACACTAAACAACAACAAAAAACTATGATATTATTTTAATATCATCACCAACTATAAAATCGAAAAATACGAAATACAAAATATTAACGGAATTAAGATATGGGATGGAGAGCGAGGCTCGACAGTTTATCCCATTGAATGACAGGCATTCAATGGGGACGCCGAAAAGCACGAACGAGCTTTGTCGGGATCTCCGTCAGATGAAAACATCTGATGGGGAGAAATAAACCGCCTTGCCCCGAAGTCAGTAACACAGACCCGCGCCCAGAGCCTTAATTCCGTAGAGGTGAATATGGCTTACATAATAAATAAGAATGGTTGCGTAGCATGCGGCGCATGCAAACTGGTGTGCCTTTTTAACGCCGTCGACTACAAGGGCGAGGGCACCGCTTGTCACTATGAAATAAAGCCCGAGGTCTGCACCGGTTGCGGTCGTTGCGCCGACGTCTGCATAGCGCAGGTTATCACGCCCGACGAAAACCAAAAGCGCATATTGTCGGTTAAAATCGACCCCGAAAAATGCATAGGCTGCTCGCTGTGCGCGCGCTTCTGCCCGGTTAAAGCGGTGTCGGGCGAAGTAAAAATGCCCTATATCATCGACGAGGACGTCTGCATTAAATGCGGCGTCTGCCTGACCAAATGCCGCCGCGACGCCATCGAAGTAGCCTACGCCGAACCCGCCTCTCCTCAAAAGAGCTCCAAATCGCTTTTCAAAGGTAAAAAATAGCTTAAACGAAGAAAGAGCGAAATAAATTTTAAGAGAAAATCATAAAAGATGAAAATGACAAAAAGAAAAGACCGCATTTGCGGTCTTCTTTTTTGGTGCGAGAGACGGGACTTGAACCCACACAGCCTTGCGACCACTAGAACCTGAATCTAGCGCGTCTGCCAATTCCGCCACTCTCGCGAGGCAGTTGAATTTTATTATATGCATAAAAAAAAGTCAAATGTTTTGCTGCTCTATCCGAATACATTTAAAGGAAGCGTCCAAACCCGCGAACATTAATCGATTTTTCGGCTGAAGACCAATAAAAAAGACGGTTTTCACCGCCTTTTTTATGCTCGCACTTATTTTATAAATAGATGTTGTCGATTTTATTGTCGGCGAGTTCGAAGCGGTAGTAGTGGACTTTATCGCGGCCGCCCGAAGCTTTGACGACCGGCACGGTCAAATCGTCGTCGCTGTATTCCGGCGCTATGTATTTGAATTCGCCGATAAATTCTAAAAGGCTGCTTAGGTTTTCGGAAATGGCGGGCGTGACGTATCGCGAGAGCTTGTCGAGGTCGCCGGCATATGTCGCCTCCATAAATAGGCGCGGCAACTTTTCGGGCGGATAGCGCCTGAACTCGTCATATTTGAAGGTCGTGTCGACAAGCTTGAGCGTTTGCCCTTCGAAGACGAATTTTTCCGTCTTTTCGCGCTTTAAGGTGTCGTCGTATTTGGTGAGGGCGGAAAAGCTGTTGTCGGAGAAAGAAAATTTCGCCGCCGCCCGCTCGAATATTTCGTTGTAGCGGTCGGTGAAGGTGACGATTTTCAGATATTCGCCGCTCTCCAGCCTGCCCGCCAAAATGACGATTATGCCGAAGGAGGACGTCTTGACAAAGAGCTGGGGCGAAGTAAGCTCGGGCACATCGTAGGTCTCGGAGGCCACCGCCGACTCGCAAAGCAGCCGCATCTCGGTGTCTTTATAGAGCGTGACCATATGCGAAACGCCTAAAGACACCTGCGATTCCTGAAGTATCGGCTTCGGCGGAGAGTAGGGGAGCGTCTTTTCGGGCGAGAAGGTCAGCTTGAATTCGCTGTCGCTTATTTCCAAAACCGAGACGCCGCCCTGCGTTTTCAATTTGCCGCCCGATACCATAACGCGGCAGGTGAAGGGGATAGCGTTCTTTTGCGCAGGGAAAAAGGTCATAAATTTGCCCGCGTCCTCGGATTCGAGTTCGATGAAAAAGTTTTCGCTCAATGTCTCACCGCCGCATAAAACATAGCCGTTTTCGACAACAAAATTAAGTTTCATAGCCCACCTTTTGACCTTTTATTATATGCGAAAATCTTGCCCCGTATGAGGTTTTTTAGTATGACAATATCGGCGGTTTTATGATTATATTAGCAGTTTTTTTCGCAGCCTGCTTTGTTAGAATAAACGCATTCGGAGATTTTAAAATGATTAAAGGCGCAAGGAAAGAACCTAAAAAGAGGCCGTCGGCTCAAAAGTTCAACATAGTGCGGCGGGGCTATTCGCCCGTCGAAGTGGAAAAGTTTTTGGAGGTCAGGAAAGTCTCCAGCGAGCAGCTTTATTCCGAGCTAAAAAAGCAGGCGGAGGACATCAAAAGAGAAAACATGCGGCTAAACAGCGAGCTCGAAAATTTCAAAAGCCGCGAAAACGAAATAAAGGAAAGTTTACTTATCGCAACGACGAAATCCAATGAAATGCTGCTTGACCTCAAGCTTCAATATGCGCTTGAAATCGAACGGCTCAAGATTTTTCAGGCTAAATGGACCAATGCCTACGAAACGCTCGGAGAGCGCTATCATTTCGAAAAAGACACTTTATCGATGGAAAACGTAGTGATAAACTCGGTCATTGAGCTTGAAAAGCATCTTGCCAACGACTTCGGGCTCAAGCGCTCGGCGTCGGGCAGCGATGCCGAAAGACAGTTTAAATCCGAAACAGAGCGCCTGCTTGCAAACAGCGAAGAGATGCAGGACTTAATCGAAAAGCTGAAGTCCGAAATAGAGGAAGTAGGCAAGAAAAAGGGCGCCTTCAACATCGACGATATTTTAAACAATAAGGATATCGTATCTTAACTAAACAATCAATTCGGCGGCTTTATCGTCGATAGCCGCCAGAACTTTTAAAAAGGGATCGGCTAAAAGCTCTTTTCTGTAAAGCGGATTGGCGCGCGAAATGAGCGCGTCCAATTCGCTTTGGTTTTTCCGGTTTACCGCGAGCACGTGAAGGTAAGGCGGCGCCGCCTTGGCTTTTTCGACGATATCTTTCGTTATGCCTAAAAGCGCCAAAATCGAAATCCGCTTAATCCGCGACATGGTGTAGCGCTTGGTCTTGACGGCGGCCAAAAAGTCAAAATATTCAAGATGGCAAAATTTCTTGATTCGGTTTTCCAAACCCTCGCCGACCTCGGCAATGTCTTTCAGATCATCGGCGCTCATCTTTATTAAGTTTTCCATGATTCTTTGATAGAGCGGCGCGCGTTCAGTGTGCACAAACCCTACGAAATCGGGGAGATAATCCTTTAAGGATAGCCCGTCCGCCGCCATGGCGCGCAAGGCGGTCGCCGAGGCAAAGCGCTCCGAGGGGCGCTCCGAGTTATAGTTATCCTCGCGCGCTACGGTGTGAAGCTTGACATCGGGGTAAGGCTTAAGCGCTTTGATATATTCCAGCGCCAGAATGTTGTTGGGCTTTTCCAAGATGCCCGCATGCTCGGGGTAGAGCGAGTGCAAAGCCTCGCCGCGGCTTCTAGGGAAGTTTTTGCCCGACTTCAAATTTTTTCTCAAAAGCTCCTTAAACTCCTCGGTTTCGTTGTCCAAAACTTCGGAAAGCGCCAGAAGGCTGTCTAAATCGCCCGACTCGCTGCCGAAGGAGAGGGTATAGTCTCCTAAAAACGAAAGCGTTTTAACCGCGCCGAAGGCAAAGTTTTGGGCGGGCGACACCGCGAAGACGGCGGGAAGCTCTAAAACCAAATCGGCGCCCGCCTTGACCGCCCACTCGGCTCGTGTTAATCTGTCCGCCACCGCTATATCGCCCCGCTCGGTAAAACTGCCGCTCATGACGACGACGAGCAGGTCGGATGCGGTCTCCTCTTTGGCCCGCCTCAAATGGTAGAGGTGGCCGGTGTGGAAAGGATTGTATTCGGCAATTATCGAAGTTATCCTCATTGCTTCCCAAATTTTTATTTAAGCCTCGACAAAGAGGCTAAAATGTTTGTTAAAATACATTATAAGTGGTATTATATTTGTTGGCAATTAAGCGGAAAGTAAATTTTTATTTCTTTGAACTTTTCAAGGTTTTTCGCTTAATAGCGGAATATACGGGAGTTAAAATATGCTGCGTTTTTTAAAAGAGCTGTATGAAAGAGCATCAAAGTTAAAAAAGACGATAGCGCTTGCCGAAGGATTCGACCGCCGCGTCGCCGAAGCCGCCGAAAAAGCTACCGCCGCCAAAATAGCTAAAATAATTATTTTAGCAAGCGAAAACGAAACAAAAGCCAAGTTCCCCGACATCAATTTTGAAAATATCTCGTTTGAAGACCCGCTGACCTCTCCCAAACAGAAAATTTATTCCGAAGTATTATACGACCTCAGAAAGTCCAAGGGCATGACCTTGGAAGAGGCGCGCGAGCTTATAAAACGCCCGCTCTATTTCGGCGCCGTCATGCTTAAGTGCGGCGATATCGACGGCATGGTCGGCGGCGCCGTCTATTCCTCCGCCGACGTCCTTCGTTCGGCGCTTCAAATCATCAAGGGCGCGCCCGGCATCAAGACCGTTTCCAGCTGTTTTATCATGGTGCTGCCCGAAAAGTTTGAATATTCGTCGGCACCCGCCATGATTTTCTCCGATTGCGCCGTCGTTCCCTATCCCGACGAAAACCAGCTTGCCGACATCGCGGCGGCTTCTCACACAAGCTGCAAAAAGCTCATCGGCATCGAGCCCAAAATCGCAATGCTGTCATTTTCGACAATGGGCAGCGCCCGTCACGAGAGCGCCGACAAGGTAATAGCCGCGCTCAAGCTAGTCAAAGAAAAGCACCCCGAGTTTTTAGTCGACGGCGAAATGCAGCTTGACGCCGCCATCGTTCCCTCCGTCGCCGAGAAGAAGGCAAAGGGGAGCGCGGTAGCGGGCTATGCCAACGTTCTGGTCTTTCCCAACCTCGACGCCGGCAACATCGGCTACAAGCTCGCCCAGCGCTTCGGCGGTTGCATGGCAATCGGGCCCATTATGCAGGGGCTGGACAAACCCATCAACGACCTTTCGAGAGGCTGCACCGCCGACGACATAGTGGCGGCGGTCGCCGTAACCGCGCTTCAGGCCGAGTAAGGGGGGAATTATGAAAATACTCGTCTTAAACGCAGGCAGCAGCTCGCTAAAATATCAGCTATTCGACATGGAAAACGAGAGCGTCATCGCCAAGGGGCTCGCCGAACGCATATCGATGACGGGAAGCACTCTTAAGCAGGAGGCGTCGGGCAAGGAATATAAAATTTCGCGTCCCATGCCGACGCACACCGAGGCGATGGAATTTGTGCTCGCCGCCCTCTTGAACAAGGAGTCGGGAGCGATTTCCGACGTCGGCGAAATAGGCGCAGTCGGCCACCGCATCCTCCACAGCGGCGAGGATTTTGATTCGAGCGTTTTAGTCACCGAGGAAACGCTCGCCAAATGCTATAAAAACGTGGCGCTGGGGCCCCTTCATATGCCGGGGAACCTCGCTTGCGTCGACAGCTGCCTCAAGGTCATGAAAGGCGTGCCCATGGTGATGGTTTTCGACACCACATTCCACGCCACCATGCCGCAGAAAGCGTTCATGTATGCAATTCCCTACGAGGTTTACGAAAAATACAAGGTGAGAAAATACGGCTTCCACGGCACCTCGCACAAGTTCGTGTCGGCGGAGGCGGCAAAAATCGTGGGGAAGAACTCCAAAATAATCGTCTGCCACCTCGGCAACGGCTCCTCTATTACGGCGGTAAAGGATGGCAAATGCGTCGACACATCGATGGGCTTCACGCCGCTCGAGGGGCTGGTCATGGGCACGCGGAGCGGCGACATCGACCCCGCCGCCATTGATTATATCGCCGAAAAACTCGGAAAAACGCTGCCCGATATGGTTCAATACTTAAACAAGCAATGCGGCATGCTGGGCGTCAGCGGCTTTTCCAGCGACTGCCGCGACCTCACCGAACGCGCCGAGGCGGGCGATAAGCGCGCCAAGCTCGCGCTCGAAATGAACGCCTACCGCGTCAAAAAATACGTCGGCGCCTACGCCGCCGTCCTCGGCGGAGCCGACGCCATAGTGTTTACGGGAGGGATAGGTGAGCACAGCCAGCTCATCCGCCGCCTTGTCATGGAGGGCATGGAGTATTTAGGAATTGATTTCGATTTCGAAAGGAACGAAAACCCCGGCAAGGGGATAGCCGAGCTGACGCGGCCGTCCAGCCGCGCGCGCGTCTTCATTATCCCCACCAACGAAGAGCTTTCGATAGCCCGCGAAACTGCCGCCGTCATAGCGGCGCAAGCGCGAAACTAGGGAAAACTCATGAAAACGACAGTAGCATTAACCGGCGCTTCCGGCGCCATGGGCAGCGAGGCTTTAAGGCAGGTTTTGGAACTGCCTTACACTCGTGCCGTTGTATTACTTAGAAGAAAGCCGAAAAACATCCGGCTCGCCAAAAAATTGAGCAGTCGTTACGGCGGGCGCGTCGAAATAATTTTCGGCGACATCGTTTCTTTTTCCGATTGTCAAAAACTCATTGAAAAGGCCGATTATCTTGTCCATTGCGCGGCGTTGATTCCGCCCGGCTCCGACAAATCTCCCGAGGAGTGCGAAAATATTAACTACCTCGGCACTAAGAATTTAGTCGACGCCGTGCTGGCCTCGCCGCGGCGCAAAACAATAAAATACGTTCATATCTCCACAGTCGCGCTCTACGGCAACCGCAACCACCGCCATCCGTGGGGCAGAGTGGGCGACCCCCTTCTCGTCAGCGCCTACGACTATTACGCCGCAACCAAACTCCGAGCCGAACGCTACGTTCTTGAGGCCGGACTTGAAAAATTCGTTTCGTTGCGCCAGACGGCCATGCTCCACAAGCGGATGTATAAAAACAATCTGAACGACGGGCTGATGTTCCACACCGCGTGGAATGTGCCTCTCGAGTGGGTGACCGACCGCGACAGCGGGCTTTTGATTAAAAACCTAGTTAAGTTCGATTCAGAGGGAATTCTCCCCAAGGAATTTTGGAATAAATGCTACAACATAGGCGGCGGCGGATGCTGCCGCGTCACCGGCTATGAAACCTTCGACGCTTCTTTCAAGCTGATGGGAGCCTCTGTCGAGAATTTCTTTAAGCCTTATTGGAACGCCGCGAGAAATTTCCACGGGCTTTGGTATAGCGACTCCGACATTTTGAACGAATATTTAAATTTCCGAACGGAAAGCTGCCGCGATTTCTAGGCGCGGATGGCCAAAAAATATTGGTATTTCCGCTTGGGCGCCATTGTGCCCGAAAAGCTTTTATCCAAGCTTGTAATTCAGCGGCTCTTCAAAAACCCCAACGCGCCGCTCTATTGGATAAATTGCGGACACGAAGGGCGCATCAAGGCCTTTTTCGGCTCCCGCGAGGCGGCTGAAGAGCTTGCCCGCGATTGGAAGGACTTTCCCGTCTTGAAAAAAGGTATGTGCGAGGACGGCGCCATCGATTACTGCGCGCTCGCCGACATAAACGGCGCCAAAGAGTTTAAGCTCAACCACGGCTACGACGAAAGCAAACCCGACGGCGAGCTCGAGCTTTCCGATATGCAATCGGCGGCCGCTTTCAGAGGGGGAAAGTGCCTTTCCGAAAGCATGGAAAAGGGAGACCTTTTCACCAAGCTGGAGTGGGAATGCCATGACGGCCACCGCTTTTTTGCCGCACCCTATACCGTCGTCAAGGCCGGCCACTGGTGCCCCGACTGTTGCCAGCCCGCGCCTTGGAAGTTTGACAGGCTTGCCAAGCACATTCCTTTCTTCGCGCAGGTGTGGCTCGACACCCACAGCCCCGACGAGGACGCGGTATACCCCATTTCGGAGGACGAGGACGACGTCTTGTTCAAGAAGGCGGTCAAAAAATGAAAGCGCTTCTAATCGTTTTTTCGGGCACGGGCAATACCAAGCTTGCCGCCGATAAAATTGCGGCCGAGCTTACTTTGAACGGCGTTGAAACGCAAGTTTACCGTGTCGGCGAGGAAGAGCGGCCGCTTGCCGAACTTTCCGATTTTGACATTTTCGGCTTCGGCTATCCCGTCCACGCCTTCAACCCGCCCGAGATTTTTTTTGATTTCGTCAAGTCGTTGCCCGCAGTCAACAATAAATACGCCTTTGTTTTTAAGATATCCGGCGAGCCGCTTTGGATGAACGGCGCTTCCTCGGCGAGGCTTGTCGTCGTTTTAAAAAGAAAGGGCTTTTGCTTAGGCTTCGAGCGCCATCTTTTAATGCCCTACAACATCATGTTCCGCCATTCCGAAGAACTTACTAAGCAGATGTATTTCTACACTCTTGCGCTCGCCAAGCTCTGCGCGCGCAAGGCAATCGCCCGCGAACGCGAAGGGTTCAGCTTCAATTTATTCAAGCGCCTCATTTCCTTTGTTTTCAGAATAGAATGGCCCTTCGCCAAGTTCAACGGCAGGTTTTACAAGGTAGATTTAGATAAATGCATAATGTGCCGAAAGTGCGAGCGCGAATGTCCCGCGAAAAACATAAAAATAGAGGAAGAGCGTTTTAAATTCGGTAAAAAGTGCGCAATGTGCATGCGCTGCAGCTTCCATTGCCCGACGGACGCCTTTAAAATCGGCCTTCTCGGCGGCTGGAAAATTAACGGCAAATACGATTTCAAAGAGCTCGCCGCCGACGAGAGCGTGCCTTTCCCCTACGTAACCGAGGGCGCCCGGGGATTTCACAAGATTTACGCGCGATATTTCAAAAAAGCCGACGCCGAGCTTGCCGCGGCCGGAATAGCGCTTAACACCGATAATGCCGGGCTTGAAAGAGCGGGGATATAGCGAAATTGCGTTAAAGCGTCCGCAACCTAGCTTAAATGCTTGACTTTAAATAAAAATGTTATATAATGACTAAGTCAAACTGATAAATCCGCGTTTAAGGCGAAAGGAGGATATATATGGCAGTCCCCAAGAGGAAAACATCCAAGCAGAGAAAGCACACGAGGTCGGCGAACTGGAAGATTACCGCCGTCAATCTCGAGGAGTGCCCGCAGTGCCATGAGCAAAAAAAGAGCCATCGGGCTTGCCCCAAATGCGGCTTTTATAACGGAAGACAAATAATCGAAAAGAAAGACTAAAAGGTAGCGGCGCAAGCCGCTATTTTTAGTTTAAAGAGACGAAAAATTTATTAAAATTTGCGTAAAATATTTGTTAATCAATCGGCGGTTTAATACACAAACAAAAGCTTAATTATTACAAAACAATCACATAAAACTCTTATTCGGGATATTGATAAATTTATCGGAGGGATATTTTATGAAAATCGTCGTTGACGCCTACGGCAGCGATTTGGGAGCGGAAGCGGTGGCGGAAGGCGCCGCGCTCGCCTTAAAGCGAGCGGGGGGATTCAGCGTAGTGCTGGCAGGAAAAAAAGAGGAGTTGGAAGCGCTTTTTGATAAATACGGCGGCGACCGCATGCGTGCCGAGTTTTTAGACGCGCCCGACGCCGTCACCAACGACGACGTTCCGACAACCGCGATAAGAACCAAGCCCAACAGCTCGCTCGCCAAAGGCCTTGAGCTTCTAGCGAGCGACTCCGCCGCCGCCGCTTTCGTTTCGGCGGGCAGCACGGGCGCGGTGCTGACGGCAGCCTTCTTAAAAGTCGGACGGCTTAAAAACATCATGCGCCCCGCGCTGGCGCCCCTTCTTCCCACCGTGACGGGCGGCTCCGTCGTCATGACTGACTGCGGCGCCAACGTCGACTGTAAGCCGCAATATCTTGCGCAGTTCGCGCTGATGGGCGCGGCGTTCGCCGAGGCTTCGGGCATCAAAAATCCCAAAGTAGGCCTTCTCTCCAACGGCACCGAGGACAAAAAAGGCAACGAGCTCACCAAGGAAGCATTCGGGCTGATAAGTTCGGCGGGATTAAACTTTATCGGCAACGTCGAGGGCAGGGACATCCTCACCGGCGCCGTCGACGTCGTCGTCGCCGACGGCTTTTACGGCAACATCGCCTTAAAGACGGCTGAAGGCGTGGCGGGCGCGGTGTTCGGGCTTTTGAAAGAGGGGATAAAGCAGGGCGGCTTGAGAGCCAAGCTGGGCGCCCTTCTCTTGAAACCCGTGCTCTACGGCATAAAGAGCAAACTCGACTACAACGAAAGGGGCGGCGCCTGCTTTTTGGGGCTTAAGAAAGTCGTCATAAAGGCGCACGGCGCATCCAAAGCGTCATCCATCGCCGCCGCCATCCTTCAGGCGAAAGAGCTTGCTCAAGCCAACATAGCCGAAAACATCGAGAACCGCCTTGCTTCCTACTCTTCGGCGGAGTAAGCTCGGTTTAAACACAAAAATAACAAAGACGCTTTTGTTGCCAAAAGCGTTTTTTTATATTAAACTATTTAATGTTAGTTTTGAAAAAACTGCTTATTTCGGCTGAAAGCGAAAAAAAAACCACAGGTATTTTAACGGCCCAACGAGAGAGAATATAGGGGTGTAAGCGGCGCGGGCGCCGAACGAATGCGGCTACCCCGAACGAATAATGAATAACGAATAACTAATAACTTGGTAGCGGTGCTGGCGCACCGAATGAAAAACGAAAAAACCTCAAGGTAATTTTGCCGAAAGGCAATCCCGATAAACAAAAAGGAAAAGCACCGAGTGAACGGTTGGGAAAAAAACGTAGACGAAATCGAGAAAATCATAGGTTATTCTTTTAAGAATAAAGAGTTGCTTTGCCGCGCCTTTACCCACAACTCCTTTGCCAAGCTGCAAAAGACCAAGAGTTATCAGGCGCTGGAGTTTTTGGGTGACAGCATCCTTGATTTTCTGGTTGCCGAAAGGCTTATGGAGCTTATCCCGAGCGCCGAGGAGGGACTCTTAACCAAGCTTCGCTCCACCGTAGTATCGGCGCGGCCGCTCGCTCAAATTGTGGGCGCCAAGGGGCTTAACCGCTATCTTTTAATGGGCGCGGGCGAAGCCAAACAGCACATCGACGACAACGACAAAGTGCGCTCCGATATTTTTGAGGCGATGATTGCCGCCGTCTATCTCGACGGCGGAATGAAGGCGGCCAAGACGGTGGCGCTCGGCTTGCTTGCCGATAAGCTCAACGCCGCGGCGTCATCCAAATTCGAGGGCGACCATAAGTCGGATTTGAACGAGTTCGCCGCCAAGAACGAAATCGAGCTTCAATATGTGCTGTCGTCTTCGGCAGGCGAAGCGCATTCGCCCGAGTTTTGCTTTGACGTCATGTTCGAGGGCGTTAAAATCGGAAGCGGGGCGGGCAAATCCAAAAAGGACGCACAGCAGGCCGCGGCAAAAGCCGCGCTGGAGTATTTCAAGCTTCGCGGCCGTAGTCTTAAATAATTGAGTTTGGCTTATTTGATATAAAGGGAGAACGGAATGCTAAATCTCACAAAAATTGAGCTTATCGGCTTCAAATCCTTTGCCGATAAGACGGTTTTGAACTTTACCAAGGATATCACCGCCATAGTCGGCCCCAACGGCTGCGGCAAGAGTAACGTGCTGGACGCCATTCGCTGGGTGCTGGGCGAGCAAAGCGCCAAGAGCCTGCGCGGCGAGAAGATGAGCGACGTCATCTTCAACGGCACCGAGGCCAGAAAGTCGCACTCTTACTGCGAAGTTTCGCTCTACTTCGACAATTCCGCCAAAATTTTCAGCACCGACCTTGACGAGGTCGTCTTCACGAGAAAGCTCGACAGAAGCGGCAGCTCGGAATATTTCATCAACCGCCAGCCCTGCCTAAAGCGGCAGATTACCGACATGCTTTACGACACCGGCATAGGCAAAGAGGGCTATTCCATCATCGGGCAAAATAAAGTAGACGAAATTCTTTCCCCAAAAAACGAAGACCGCCGCAAGATTTTCGAGGAAGCGGCGGGCATCTCCAAGTTCAAGAGCCAGAAGAAAGAATACGAGAGCAACATCGAAAAATACAACTTGAATATCGAGCGGCTGGCCGGCGAAATCGCCCTACTTGAAAGCCGCCTGCGCCCCTTGAAAAGTCAGGTGGAAAAGAAAAAGCGCTACGACGAGGTGGCGTCAGAGCTCAAGTGGTATGACATCAACTATTTTATTTATAAATATTACAAAAACCAAGCCGACAAGGCCAAGCACGCCGGCCGCCTTACCGAGGTAAACGCCGAGCTTAATGCGCTGGAGGCCGAAAACGCCGTCGCCACCAAGGACTACGAGGCGGCAAAATTCATCTTTTCGGAAACCGACGCCGAAATAGCGACTGTAAACGCCGAGCTTCTTGACCTCAAGGTCAGCCATATGGAAAAGGTCGGCGACGTCAACACCAAGATTGAGCGTCTGCGCGCCGCCGAGGACGAGGAGCGTCGGCTAAATTCGCTGATTTTGGAAAACGGCGAAAAAATCGCCGCCGCCAAAGATAAAATTGAATCCGCCACCTTAGCTAAAGAAATAAAAATGTCGGCGCTCAAGGCCAAGTCGGACAGGCTGAAAGAGGTCGAGGAAGAGCGCGAGAAACTGACGAAAATCTTGAGTGAAAGCGAGGTGTCCTACGCCGATGCCGCCTCCCGCATTTCGGGCGACCTCGAGCGGCTCTACGAGATTAAAGCAAACTTGCAACAGTATATAAAGCTTAGGGACTTAAAGCGCGAACTGCTTGAAAAACAGCGCGCATCTTACGAGGTAAAATCGCAGAGGCTGGCGTTTGAAAGGGCGTCTGCCACGTCCGAGGAAGCTAAAATCCAGCGGCTGAGCAGAGAAAAAGCCGAAGCCGCGGCAAGGCTAACGGAGCTCAACCGCGCTAAAGCGGAAGCGGAGGAGTCGATAGCGATTTTTTCCGACGACTATCTAAAGCTCAACACACAGCTCTCCGCCTCGCTCAAGAGCTTGGAATTTTTAGAGCAGAGCAAGCGCGACTACAACGCCTATCAGGAGGCCGTCGCGAGCTTGATGAAAGAAAAGAAATTCAACGCCGAGCTTTCCTACCGCATAATCGGCACCGTCGCCGAGCTGCTCAAAGTTCCCAAGGAATACGGCGAGGCGATTGACTCCGCGCTCGGCATGACGCTTCAAAATATTGTAACTCCCAATCAAGAGGACGCCAAATACCTCATCAACGTGCTCAAGCAAAAGCAATACGGCACCGTCACTTTCCTTCCGATGTCGGCAATCAGGCCCTTTACGCTCGACTCCCGCTATGACGTTGCGCTCAACGAGAGCGGCGTCCTCGGCATAGCCGCCGACCTTGTCGCAATAGAGGAAAAATATAAGCCGCTACTTTTCCACCTCCTCGGCAACACAGTGGTGGTCGACAACGCCGAAACGGCAATAAGGCTCTCTAAAAAATATCAAAGCGGCTTCAAGATGGTGACGCTCGACGGCAGCATTTTCCACAGAGGCGGCGCCATGACGGGCGGCAGCAAGCGTTCCTCGGGCTCCCGCATACTCCAGCAGGAAAAGCAGATATTGGAGCTTCAAAAGAGCGTCGAGACGCTCAAAAAACGGATTGAAGCAATCGAAAAAGCCAAAGCTGCGGCGGCTTCCGATTTGAAATCGGCGCAGGAAAGCCTCCAGCAGACGATAGAGCTCATCAACGAAACTTCCACCGCGCTCGCGGCATCCCGCGAAAGGCTGGAAAAGGCCAAGGACATCATCTCCTCGCTGGGCGAAGAGGTGGAGGCAGAATCGGCCGAAGTCGCCGCGCTCGACGCCGAAGTCGCCAAGCTTTCGGCGGAAATCGAGAGCATCGATGCGCTCGAGGCGTCGGCGCTCAAAGAGAAGCAATTCAAAGACGAGCTTTCCAGCAAAACCTACGGCGAGCTTGACGAGGTTCGGCGCAAAAAAGACCTTTACGTGACCGAATCGACCATGTTAAGGGTCGATATTGCAAAAATCGAGAGCGAACTCGAGCAAATCAGAAGCGATATTTCGCGCATTGAATTTGAAATCGGCGACCTTGAAACCGACACCGCGGAGAAGCGTGAACAGCTTTTGGCGATAAAGGACAGGATTGCCGCGATATCGGGCGAGCTCAACGCCAGCAAGCCCTCGGGCGAGGCAACCGAAAAGATAACGGCGCTCGAGGCTAAGCTTGCCGAGCTCACCGATACCAAAAAGACTTTCCAGACGGCGATGTCCGATCTTGAAGAAAAGCGCGGCCTGCTTTCTGCGCGTATAAACGAGCTGACTATCGCCAAAATCAAGGCGGAGAGCGCGGTGGAGCGGATAACAGAGGATATGCAAAAATCCGCCGAATACATAATGGAAGAATACGGGCTCGACTACGAGAGCGCGCTGAGCCTTAAGTCGGAGGAGTTCGACAGCGTGGGCGCCGAAAATAAAATCAAGAGCTTAAAACGCGACATCACGGTTTTGGGCGAGATAAACCACAACGCCCTCGCCGACTTCGAGAGCGTCAACCTTGAATACGAGCAGCGCGTCCGTGACCGCGACGACATGGTGGAGACCGAGGCCTCGCTCCAAAAGCTTCTCGCCGACTTAATAAAGCGGATGACCAAACAGTTCGTCGACACCTTTGAAATTATCAACAAAAACTACGGCGAGGTCTTCCGCGAGCTGTTCGCCGGCGGCAAGGCTTCTTTGCATTTAGTGTTGGAGGAAGGCGCTTCGCCGCTTGACTGCGACATTGAAATAAAAGGCAACCCGCCGGGCAAAACCGTCAGCAGCCTCACCAACCTTTCGGGCGGCGAACGCTCCATGGTCGCCATCTCCATCTTTTTCGCCATCATGAAGATGAAGACTATACCTTTCTGCGTGCTCGACGAAATAGAATCGGCGCTCGATGACACCAACTGCCGCCTTTTCGCCGAATGCCTGAGAAAGTTCTGCGACAAGTCGCAGTTCATCGTGATAACTCACAAAAAGCCGACGATGGAATTCGCCGACCAGCTCTACGGCGTCACCATGGAGGAGCGCGGCGTCTCAAAGACGGTGTCGGTCATGCTGTCGGAGGCATTGAAGCAGGCGTCGGAGAGCAAGAAAACGGCGTAAACAAAAACCAAAATGAACAAATGGAAGCGATCAAGCTAAAAAAACTATGAGCATTTTCAAAAAGATAGCCGACGCTCTTAAAAAGACGCGGGACAACCTCTCTCAAAAACTTTATATGGTGTTTTCGGCGCGAAAGCTTGACGAAGACTTTTACAGTGAGCTGGAATTCGCCTTGATTTCGGCCGATATAGGTCCCGACACCGTCGCCACCATCATCGAAGAATTCAAGAAGGAAATATTCAACCGCAGGCTCAAGGAACCCGCCGAGGCCAAAGAGCTTCTGAAAGAGATAATGCTTTCCGAGATTGATTTCGAAATCGAGGAATATACCTATCCTTTAGTGCTCTTAATTTCGGGCGTCAACGGCGTGGGCAAAACCACGGCGATAGGAAAGCTCGCCAACATCTTCAAAAACCAAGGCAAATCGGTGGTGGTCGCCGCCGCCGACACCTTCCGTGCAGCCGCTTCCGAGCAGCTCGAGATTTGGGCAGAGCGCGCCGGCGTCAGAATCGTCAAGCACGGCGAGGGGAGCGACCCCGCCGCCGTCGTCTTCGACGCCTTGGCCTCGGCCAAAGCGCGCGGCACCGACGTCGTCTTGGTGGACACCGCGGGACGGCTCCACAACAAAAAGAATTTGATGGAAGAACTAAAGAAAATCAATCGCCTCATCCTTAGAGAAATGCCCGACGCCGACTACCGCAAGTTTATAGTTTTGGACGCCACGACCGGCCAAAACGCGGTTGCCCAAGTTGATATTTTCGGCGAGGCCATCGACGTCGACGGCATAATTTTGACCAAGCTCGACGGCACCGCCAAGGGCGGCGTGGTCTTTACCATTTCGAGTGAGAAGGGCATACCCGTGGTATACGCCGGCGTGGGCGAAAAAATCGACGATTTGCTTGCTTTCGACGCCTCCGCTTTCATAGAGTCTATTTTTTAACAGACGGTTTCCGATTTTTTTCCGTTTTACCGCGGGGAGTTCTCCGCGGTTTTTAATATTAAATAAAATATCGGTTTCTTTGGGAAATTAGGACTTTTTCTGCCCAAAGGATATTTTTTTGAACCGAAATTGTCGCACTTTCCGTTACATTATAAAATAAGATATATTAAATTTTATAAAGCAGTTGAAATGTGCCATTTGATTTGGTAAAATATATATGGGGGCAAAGCATCGGTGTTGTTGCTCCCCATTTACACTTTTAGATAAAAATTACAACACTTATTTAACAACTAGGGAAGGACACCATGAACTTTAAAATCGGACTTGATTTGGGAACGGAGACCCTCAAAGTTTGTTTCGCCGCCATCGGCGAATCGGGCAAGGCCGTTTACGGTAAAGCGGACAGTCTTTCCGAATTGCCGGCGATGGGCTACTTTGAGCTTGAAAGCGGAAAGTGGATTTTCGGCGAGAAAATCTTTATCGGCGCCTCCGAACGCTACGAAACGCTTGTCAGAATTAAGGAGCTACTCAAGCTTTTGGACGACGACAGCACGGCTGAATGCTACCATTCCGGCAACACTTTCAAAAAGTTCGGCGCCGAACTCAGCCGTTCTTTGAGCGGCCATTACGAACCCGATTTCACCGCGTCAAACACGCCAAAAAGCGTTGCCGAAAAGTTTTTCAAATACGCCGTCGAGGTCTACATAAAGAGCGCCTTTGATAAGATGCCGCTAAAAGAAACGGCCGACCGCCTCACTAAAAAATGTGTGCTCACCTTCCCCCAAAACGCGGGCGACCGCTATAAGCGGGAATTAGTGCGGCTTGCCGAATTTGCCGGCCTCGAGGTCGAAAAATGCCTTTCCGAGCCCACCGCCGTCGGCCTTTACGCTGCCGAACTCAACCGCGAAAGATATAAAGACACTTCCGCGCTCGTCGTCGACATCGGCGAATCGCGCGTTTCCGTCGCCGAAATTTACTATAACTATGTCGGCTTTCCCGAGACGCGCAGGTATGTCGCGGGTAAAAACGTCGGCGGCAAGGACTACGACGAGGCGGTCAAAAACTACGTTATTTCGGAATGCGGAATAGTGGACGAGATGCCCGCTTTCCAAAAATTCAGCTTAAACCGCAACATAAAGATAGCCAAGGAGTTTTTGCAGCACATCGATCCCGCCGTTGTCGAGTGCGACAGCCTTGCGGTCAACCACGTCAATTTGAGCCGAGCCACTTTCGCGCGCCTCACCGACAATATAACGGCGGAAATAGCTGGCGCGGTCAAAGAGAGTTTGGTAAAATTCGCGGCGGCGTCGCGCATCATACTTTCGGGCGGCTGTTGCCAATCGGCCGCGCTCCAACTCGCGGTAAAGCAGGCGACGGTGATGCCCTCGAGAGTGACGGCGGTGGACACGCTGGGGCGCGATAGTAAGCTTTTCGACATGGGCGCCGTCTATGCCGCGGCGGCGGGCGCCGCGCTGTTTTCGACCGGCCTTTATAAGACCATTGACGTCACCGCCCGCTCCTACGGCGTCGAAGTGTTCGACTCTTCAAAACAACAAGACGTTTTGTCCGTCATTATACCCAAAAACACGCCGCTTCCTGCCAAGGTGACTAGGCGTTACAGCACTTACTCCTCCACTCAAAGGGTGGTAATCAGCGTCCACTCCACGCTCGCCGAAACCAACGTCCCCATCGGGCGCGAGACGGCGCTACTCTGCCGCGAAAGCATCGACCTTCGCCGCGGCGTCTACAAGGGCTTTCCGCTCGAGGTGACGATTACCGTTGACGAAAACGGCATAGGCCGCGCCAAAATCGCGGCGGGCGGCGTCACATTTTCGGGCGCCAGCTTCGAAGTGATAAAGAAGAGCTAGGCGCAGATAAATACTAAACCGTATGAAACGGTTTAATCAATAGCCGAAACGAAACGATAAGCGGATAAGCTTAACCCTTAAATAAAAGGGGGTAAATATGAAAGCGCGTTATCAAGGCCAGGCCGAGCTCGGCCTCGCAAGCTCCAATCCCGTCGAATACGCCGCCAAAAAGCCCTTTTTGGACGGAGCCGAAAAGCTAGACAAGAAGGACATTTTCGACAGCCTTGTCATTCCCGCCGCCGAATACGGCCTCCGCGACTACGAGATTGAGGGCGAGACCAAGCGAATCGGCATCAAAATGAACAACTACATACACACCGGCGGCTCGCCCATTTTAGACCATCAGGTTGCGGCGGCTCAAAAGTTTCTTTCCGATTTTAGGGGCGTCGGCGTGCTTGCCGACGAGGTCGGCATGGGCAAGACGATTGAGGCGGGCGTGATTATAAGCGAGCTTGCCGAGCGCGGGCTGATAAGCTCGATGCTGATTGTCGCCGACAACATGGACAACTGGCGCGAGGTGCTTTTAGGCAAGTTCGGCGTGCCCGAAATAACCGAGGTCAAGACCGCCGACGACATTAACGCCAACTGCGTGAACAAACAGCCGCAACGCCCCATGATTATGACGCTCGACGACTTCTGCGCCCTTAGGACGACGCCGCTTTCGGGTGTCTGCTTCGACGTCATAGCCGTTGACGAGGTGCACAACTTCGGCATACGCGACGAATACAAGCGCGGCCTCCACGTGCTGTCCTATTTGATGCGGATTAAAAATCAAAAGAACATTCCCTACTGCATTTTAGTGTCGGGCACGCCCCACAACGGCAACCTCAACACTATGTTCAATCTTTGGTATTTCATCTCCCGCCACGGCGAAATCGAGTTCGGCGAGGACGGTGAGGCCGCCGACGCCAAGATGAGCGCCGCCATGCAGGCCGCCAAGAAACACTACACCGACTATCTCTGCAACGGCGCCAACACCATCGCCGAGTTCATCGAAAACTGGAAAAAAACATTGCTCGAAAGCAAATACGCCGAGGCCTATAAGGCGGCGCGGCCGGCGATTATCGAAAACCTGAAGCGGGCGAAAATTCTCAAGCCCGAAGAAAAGACCGTCCGAAGCATCTTCCTTTCCGACGAAAAAAACAAGGCGATAAAAGACGACATAAGGAACATTACAGCCAAGAAATACCGCGACCTTCTCGGTTCGTTTATGATTCGTCAATCGCGCGCCATACTTAACCGCGCCGTCAAAAAGAAGGCAAAAAACTACTATTTCTGTCCCGTCAAATCGGAGAGCGGCAAGGTGACGCTCGAGCACACGGGCTCGGCTCGCTCCTACTTCGTCAGTGACAAAACTTATTCGATTGAACTCGACTACACCGACTTCTACGGCGATTCGGCGGTGGAGTGTCAGGGCAGAAAACTTTCGCTCGACAAGTTCTTCGAGCTCGTCTATCCGGGCAAAAAGACCGATGCATCCGAGGGCAGAAGAGAGGACTTTGACGTTTTGAAGGAGCGCCACATCGGCAAGACCTCCTTGATTTTTAAGACGCTCGACCAAATCGCCGATTTCGGTGCGGAGGGCCGCACGCGCGCCGCCTGGCTAAATTTCTACCGCGACAAATTCGCCGAATTTCAGCCCGAGTGCCAAAACCTTATCGAGCTTATCGACTCCACCGTCAAGGGCTCCGACGAAATATTCGAGGAAAAGGCCGAAAAATTCATTCTGGAAGCCGACGCCCACCCCGACGACTCTATTATAGTATTCTTCGACTACGACGCCGCCGACGAGCGCCGCCGCGCCGAGCCCGCCAGGCTTTACCGCTATCTCATAAAAAAGAGCGAAATCGAAGAAAAAGCAAAAAGAGTGCTTGAAAGAGTGGTTTTCTCCAAGAGCTACGGCAGCAGCGACGCCGCCGCCGAGGAGTTTTTAAAACGTCAAAAGGCCGTTCTCTTCGCCGACGGCAAGCTCAGCGAGAGTTATAACCTGCAGTTTAAGTGCCATGTCGTCATCAACTTTTCCGTCTGTTACAGTCCCATCAAGATGGACCAGCGGATAGGCCGCGTCGACCGCCTCGGCCAAGACAAAAACATCGAGATAATCTCATTCGCCGTCATGAGCGACATCGAGGGCTTCATTCTTTCCTTCTTCAACAAAATAGGGCTGTTCGGCGCGTGGAAGGACGACATCATTTTGGTGACGGGCTGCGACAACGCCAACCTCACCATGATGTATTGCAAGCGATGCAGCATGATTTACCTGTATCTCGGCGGACAGTCCACCGAAAACGAGCGCTGTTCCTGCGGCGCCGACCTCGCCGTCATGGCCAAGACGATGGACTATGAGTGTTCCAAGTCGGAGTGCAACTTCAGGGTTATGCGGCGAAAGACGCCGAACTCCTACGTCTATACCTGCTATATAGACAATGACGCCAAGCTCGCCGCCGTCGAAAACGGCGGCAAATCCGAGGCCTATATCTGCGACAAGCGCTGCGCCCTCAAGCATTGCGGACGCATTAAAGGCAGCGCCGACAAGTGCGCTATTTCGGAATATCTCGACAAACCCGAGACCAACATCAACATTTTGAGAAAGGCCTGCGCCGACTGCCGCGCTCAAAACAAAAACCTCTGCGTCTCCTGCGGCATCGACATCGATGTTTTGGGACGCTACCCGGGCGGGCAGAACCACATTTCCTGCGCCAAATGCGTCAACCAAAGCTGCAAGCCCTTTGAGGTCAAGGTGACGGGTGACTGCCCCAAGTGCGGCGCCGCCTTAAGGCCGAGGACGCCCACCACTTTCGATTCCTTTATCTCCGTCATATGGGAGGAAAAGAAGAACTTTTTGCCCAACTTCGAATATGAAACCGAAAAAATCGGAAACATCGTCGAAACGCTGCGCTATATCCCCAAAAGGCGGGAATAAGGTGGGCGCAGCAGCCTGAAAAGCGGAGCTTAGGTGAGTTATGAAAACGATAAAAATCAGCGATAAAGAGACTTTCGACGCGGTTTACGGCCTCATCGAAAACTGCCTTCCTTCAAGCGGCGGCTATTTTTGCGAGAACGGCAAAATCCGCTCCGGAGATACGCTGTTCGTGTTTTCGGAGGAAGGGGAAGATGGCGGCGGCGAAGAAGCCGCCAAGGCCTTCGGCCGCTTTGATGTTTTGAAAGCACGGGGCGCCGCCGTCCAAAATTCGGCCAAGCTTTGGGACGCCTTCGTGGCGAATGTGCTCGACGACTTTTATAAGGACAACGCCTACCTCGTCTACAAGCCGATTGAAAGCCGCGCCGACGCCGCCGTTCAAATCGAAATGGTGAAAAAACTGGTCGAACTCCTCAATCCCGAACTCTTCCGCGAGAACACCAAGCTCGAGATAAAGCCCGACAGCAAGGTCAACGACCTCGTCTACGAAGTGGCGGTCAAACTTAAAATGCGGCTGGGCGGCGAACCCGTCTCCGTCATTAACAAATTTTACATAGAGGACACGTCCGACGGACTCCGAGCGGTATCAGGCGCGAGATGCCGCATGCTTTACCTCCAAATCAACGAAAAAATCAAATCCGCGGCGGCGGTCAAAGAGGCGGCGGCATCCGACTTAGCGCCTATAACGGGCGGCGCGGCTTCCGAAATCATCAAGGTGATAAGCGAACTTCTCGCCAGCGAGGACGGCTTTCAGGACTATCTCACGGGCGAGGCCGAGAAAGCTTTCTACGGCTATGCCGAAAAGCAAAAAGAGATACTTGAGAGCGCCGAAATCGAGGAAATCACCTGCTCCGACGCCAAGCTCCGCTATATAGCCGCGCTGACGCTCCTTAATAAGTCTTACATCTGCTCGAGCTTTGTCGGCGGCAAGGAAAAGCGGCTGTTCCGCTTCGCCTTCAGCGCCTCCAACGCCATAACCGCCGTCTGTTTGCAGTGCGGCGAAACTCTTATTTCCTCTAACGTCTTTACGGTTACGGCGGGCGACGTCACGGCAAGCGTCACGCTCGACACCGCCAAATATGCCGAGGGCTTCGGGCTTGACGACCCCAAGAATAACCCGCTTGCCAAAACCTACGGCGAGAGAGAGCGGTTCGGCCTGCTTTCCAACCCCTTGAGCGAGCACAGCTTTATGGTGTCGTGCGACCTCGGCCGCGGCGTCCGCTGCGTCACTTTCGCCTGCAAGAACAAGCGCGTGACCTGCAATAAGGCGGGCTGCGGCGCCGCCATCTGCACCGAATGCCCCGAGGATATGGTGACGGTCAGGCTAGTGAGCAGGGGAGGCGGCGTCACCGGCACCGAATATCTCCACACGCCCTGTTTGGTATTTTGCTACGATACGCTGTCGCTCCTTCCCGAAGACGAAACCAAGCTCTGCGCCTGCTGCGGCAAGAGATATTCGCTGTCCTATTTCGAGGACGGCTCGCCGCATTGCGGCTTCTGCGCCTCCGTCATAAGCCCCGACCGTTACGACTCCGGCGTCCGCGCGCGGTTTAAGTATATCTACCGCCGCCACCGCGATATGCTGCCGCTTGCTTTAAGGCGCCGCGGCAACTTCTGCAACGAAAACCAGTATATGATTCTTTTCGCCGTCGGCGGCAAGGCGCCCAAGGCGGCGAAGAATCAAAAGGACGGCGCGGTTGCCGAAATGGCGGGCGCCGCCCAAAACGGGAGATCAAAGATAAGGTATTTCCTGTTCGACAAATTCGCGCCCGAGAACTCGGCGCCGAGCGGCTTAATGAGCCTTAAAGAAGTCAACAAAGGGAAAACAGGTAACGAGGTGGGAAGATGATTTATAAAAGCAGAAAAGCATCATTCAACCCTTTGCCGCCCGCGCAATACGATGACGGCTATAAGGAGCTGGCGCGCTATACCGAGCTAGCGGCCTCGGCGCGGAAGGGCGTCGTTATCGCGGCGGGCATCGCCGCCTTCGCCGCCCACTTATTCACCGTGGTGATGTCGCCCATTTTGGAATTCGACACCGCGGTGTTCGTCATTTACTGCTTTTTACTGGCCGCTGACACGCTGTTTTTGGCGCTGTCATTTTTCACCAACTTCCGCTTCCGCTACGCCGGACGCGTCGTCGCCGTCTATCTCGCGGTATCCTTTTTACTAACGGCGGCGATTGTAACGGCGGGACCTATATTCAACCGCCATATCTTCACGGTGGCGGGCGTTAGTGCAATCTCCGTCACCCACGTCATGCTGTGGGCGGCGCTCATTTATTCGTTGCATTTGACGAGAAAATACAACCGCCGTCCCCGCGCCGCGGTATTGGGCTTGACCGCCGCCACAACTGCGCTGGCCGCCTTCATGCTCTGCGTCGCCTTTTTGGGATTCTTCGGGCAGGGCGGCAGGCTGGTGGGCGGCGAAAGGACAGTCCTCTACCGCCTCGAGCAGGACGACGGCGGCAGCTATTACGTCGCCGACGGCGTTCTCGGCGGCACGGGCTCGCGCGCCGTCATAGCTGACACCTTCAACGGCCTTCGGGTTAAAGCTATAAACTGCGGCATGTTCTCCTCGACCGGCCTCGACCTCGTTGAAATAGAGGGCGATACCGTTCCCGAGTTCGTCAACATGGCTGCGCTTTCCTCGATAAATCCCAACCTTTCGGTTCAGGTGGCGTTCGAGGTCATCGACGAGCTCAAAGAAAAGCTTTACGAAGACGACGTTTTTGCCGAGCTTTCGGGCGGCAGGCGCCGCGCCTTTCTTTCGGCGCTGGTGCCCAAGGTCGAGGACGACGAAATTTACGTCACCTTCATAAACGACCCCGACACCACGCCCTCGCAACTCAAGCAATATATCCCCACCTTCAAGGCAAAGAAGGGCACGGCGTTCCGCCTTACCGATTTAGGCTTGTATTATAGGGAATTAGTCGAAAACAGATTGAACTTGCAATGGTGCTACGACACTGCCAAAGCCTACAAGCATGCGATAGGCGAGCTGAAATACGACGGAATACCCTTAATCGGAAGCGTCATCAACAACTCGGCGCGCGTCACGGTATCGTTCGAGAAAGTCTACAAGCTCACTATGAAAAAAGGCGACTATGCTTACTTAGGCGCGTGGACAGATACGCATTACATAACCAAGAGTCGCGACAGCGGCATCGACTTCAACCCGCCGCGGCCGGGCTGCCGGCTCACGTGGATGATTAAATCCGCAAGCGCGGACTTCCGGCAGGTGGGCGGCTCGGCCGCCGCCGTCATGAGCTTCGCGAGCTCTCAAAAATCGCACGACCTCACCATGAAGGCCGTCTGGACGGTCAAGACGCCCGAAATCGAAGAGTTCAAGGCGAGCGCCACCAATAACTTTGTTTACGGCGACAACATTTCGCTTTCGTCCAAAGCCAAGGCACACGAGCTTGATTTAGTGTTCTCGATTCTAAAAAACAACAGCCTAATCGAGACAGGCGCGGCCGAAACATATTCGCTAGGCGTGCTGACGCCCGAGGTCGCCCAGTATACGCTTAAGGTCAAGGCGACCGATATTTACGACAGCAACCTTTATTCCGAAGCCTCCCGCACCATCACCGTCACCGTGGCGAAAAAGACGCTCACTTTCAACTGGTCGGTTGCCGGCGATTTGGTCTACAACGGCGAAGAAAGAACGATAAACTGCGATTTTGACGACTCACAGCTTGTCGGGGACGACACGCTCGACTACGATTACACGCTGAAAAAAGCCAAAAACGCCGGCTCTTATACCTCTAATGTCGTGCTTTCGGGCGATTCCGCTCAAAAGTATATTGCCTCGGCCGCTACCGCTTCATTCTCCTTCACCATTCAAAAGAAGGCGGTTGACGTCAGTTGGGGCGCGACGGCGTTCACCTATAATGGCGAGGTGCAGGCGCCGACGGCCGCCGCTGTGGGCGTGGAGGTGGACGGCGCGCTGGCGCTGGTCGTTTTGGGCGGGCAGAAGAACGCCTCGGCCTCGCCCTACACCGCAAGCATCGACCTTGACGCGCTCGACCCCAACTATTCCTTGAACAATCCCACCGTCGAGTTTAGCGTATCCCCGCTCGCCGTGTCGGTTGTCTGGGGCGGGACGGAGTTTATTTACAACGGAGCCGAGCAGGCGCCGACGGCGTCCGCCGAGGGCATACCCGCCGACGGCGCGCTTCCCGTCACGGTATCGGGCGCTCAAAAGAACGCCTCGGTCTTTCCTTACACCGCGACGGCTTCGACGACAAACACAAACTATGCGCTGACCGGCGCCACGGCGGAATTCAACATCGCGCCCAAGACTGCCGCCGTAGTTTGGGGCGAACTGGAATTTACCTATAACGGCTATCTCCAGAAGCCGACGGCATTTATCGAGGGCGAGGGCGCCGACGGCACGATAGCGCTCACCGTTTCGGGCGGGATGAAGAACGCCTCGGCCGAGCCCTACACCGCGACAGCCTCGACCACAAACACCAACTATACGCTTATGGGCGAAACCGCCGCCTTCACCATTTCGCGCGCCGCCGTCGCCGTCGTTTGGGGCGAAACCGAATTTGTCTATAACGGCATGGAGCAGCAACCCGAGGCCTCGGCAACGGGCGTGGGAGATGACGGCGCGCTCGATTTGACTGTGACGGGCACGGGAGTCAACGCTTCGGCGACGCCCTACAACGCCTCGGCTTCGACCGCCGATACCAACTACACGCTTTCGTCCGTCGAGGTGGAATTTTTGATTAAGCCGCGCGAAGTCGAAGCCGTTTGGGGGCAAACCTCATTCGTCTACAACGGCCTTGAGCAAAAACCGACGGCGACCGCCCAAGGCGCCGCTTCGGACGGCACCCTCGTTTTGACGGTCTCGGGCGGACAAATCAACGCCTCGTCCGCGGCTTACGTCGCCACGGCCTCGACCGAAAACACCAATTATCAGATTGCCAACGCCACTGCCGAATTTACGATAGCGCCCAAAGCCGTTGAAACGGTTTGGGGCTCCGCCGCTTTCACCTACAACGGAGCGGAGCAGAAACCGGCGGCCTCCGCCGACGGCATACCCGCCGACGGCGCGCTCACGGTAACGGTTTCGGGCGGGCAGAAAAATGCTTCGGCCTCGCCCTATATCGCGACGGCAAGCACGCCCAATACCAACTACACGCTTTTAAGCAACACCAAGGAATTCACAATTTCGCCTTGCGAGGTAGCGGTGGAATGGGGCGAAAGCGACTTCACCTATAACGGCTACGAGCAAAAACCTGCGGCATCCGCCGACGGCATACCCGCCGACGGCGCGCTCACGGTAACGGTTTCGGGCGGGCAGAAAAACGCTTCGGCCTCGCCCTATATTGCGACGGCAAGCACGCCCAATACCAACTACACGCTTTTAAGCAACACCAAGGAATTCACAATTTCGCCTTGCGAGGTAGCGGTGGAATGGGGCGAAAGCGACTTCACCTATAACGGTTACGAGCAAAAACCTGTGGCGGCCGCCGCGGGAGTGGGCGGTGACGGCATCTTATTCCTTGAAGTTTCGGGCGGGCAGGTCAACGCTTCGACCGAGCCTTACACCGCAACCGCCTCGACAGTGAACACCAACTATACGCTGACTAACGCCACCAAGCAGTTTACCATCTCCAAAAAGACGGTTTCGGTCAACTGGGGAGCGACGACGGCCGTCTATAACGGCGGGATCCAAAATCCCACGGCCATCGCGGAAGGCGTCTTCGCCGACGGCACGCTCGCTTTGACCGTTACGGGCGGCGGCAAGGACGCTTCGGCAACGCCTTACACCGCGACGGCGTCCCTCGCCGACACCAACTATACCTTGACGAATGCCACGACCGAGTTCACTATTTCGCCGCTCGAAGTCGCCGTAGTCTGGGGAGAAACGAGCTTAATATTTAACGGGCTTATTCAGAAGCCTGCGGCAAGTGCGGACGGCGTTCCCGCCGACGGCGCACTCACCCTCGAGGTTTCGGGCGGCCAAATCAACGCCTCAAGCGAGCCATACACCGCGACGGCGTCCCTCGCCGACACCAATTACACGCTGACGAACGACACGACCGAGTTCACCATTTCGCCGCTCGAGGTCGAAATCGAGTGGTCGGCGGTGGAATTCTTTCATGACGACGCGCCCCATGCGCCCGAAATAACCAACGAGCTCTTGGGCGAGGTCGCTTATGCTTATTTTGCGGCCGGCGGCGAAATCGAATATTCCGCTCTCATCGAAATAGGCGTCTACACCGTCATCGTCACCGATTTAAGCGGCAACTACACCTTCATCAACGCCGAAACGGAGTTTGAAATCGTGGGACCCTAAAATTAAGATGAAGCGCTTTAATACGCGAGTAACGGTTAACCGAAACCAAAAAAGCTCGCGCTAATCCGCGGGCAAACCCGAAAAACGGAAAGCAAAGACAAAGAATTACAATACAGTTGAAAAGTGTTCTATAAAAGCCAACTAACCCCCGCAGGATTTGAGGTTGAGTAAAAGAGGCGGATATGTATTGCCATAAATGTAAAGCCGAAAAAGATAAAAAACCTTTCCAGACGGCGAGAAACAAGCTCTATTGCCCCGACTGCCTGGCGCGGCTGTTCCCCGATGAGGAAGCCGTCAGCGTGACGCCCGAAAACACCGCCATGTTCACAAAGTCGGAGATTTTGTTTTCGGAGGGCTCGCTTGAGAAGAGAAGGGAAGCGCTTGCGCTCTGCCGAAGCGCCGCAATGCTACGAAACCCCTATGCCATCGTCAACACCGGCTATTATTACGAGCGCGGCTTTTTCCACTCCCAAAACGACGGCGAGCGAATAAGGAACGCCTTTGAATGGTATGATATAATTGCCTCGCGCGACAAAGTCTACGGTGCTCAGGTGCGCTTAAAGCCGCCCTCTGCCGGCGAGGACGACTCGGTGCCCGAGAACTTGGTGGAAACGGCAGTCTACAACATTTTTTGCCTGCTTCAAAGCGACTCGGCGAGCGTCTTGGAAGGGCTTTTGAAACTTTCCAAAAACGAGGCGTCCAAGCTTCTTGCTAAGAGGCTGGGGCTTTCATACAGCGCGCAGACCGCCTCTTCGCCGATGAGGGCGGAGGGCGCGGCGGCATTTTTGGAAAAGACCAAAAACCGCGAGGTTTTGTTTGGCGCGCGCGAGCTCGACGCCGCGTTTATCGCCGAATTTTCCGAGCTTGCGGCGGGGGAAGGCAAGCAGCAGGCCGCCGACTTCGTCAAGGCCTACGACGTCCGTCTGGGTTACAGCGTCGAGGGCAAGGGCTGGCAGGGCTTTAACCCCGCGGGGAACGTCAACGACTTTTTAGGTAAATTGAACTTCGCCGACAAGAAAAAGAAAATTTTCCTTGCCTACTGGAAAAAGGGCGAGGCGAAAATTGCCTACAAAGCCGACGTCAATAATAATTCCAAGTTCAAGAGGTTTAAGGTCCGGTTGTCGGAGAGAAGCTTTTTAGAAGCGCTTTCCGAGCTCGGCCTCGGCCGCGAAGGCGCGGCGCGCGGCATTCTCAACGACTACACCGCCGACGACGCCATAGTGGCGCATTACTATCGCGACGGCAGGGAGGAGGCCGAGGCCGACTTCGCCGCCGAGATAAAGAGCCTCTGCCTGTAAGTTTGCGTTAAGACAAAGTTTTAGCGAACAAAACCGAATTTTATGCGGTAATATTAAGACAAGCAGCATTATAAAATCAGCGATTTAGTCCGCATAGCGGATTTACATAAGGACAACATGGACGAACTTAAACTAAAGCGCGAAATTAAAGAACAGCTCACCGCTTCGGGCTTGAATATAAAACTGCCCGGCGAGAATTTTTGGAACTCGCTGTCGGTGGACGGCTCGCTCGCAGTCAAAGCCTACGCCGCCATAAAAGCGGCGCTGCTCGGGCTTTCTTTGGGCGAAGGGGCATCCGAGGTCAAGGGCGATATAGCCTTGGTTTTGAAAATTTGGGGAAAGGCGCTTTTACAGGAAAACGAGGGCGCGGCGGAGGCGTTTATCAGAACGCTGTCAGACGTCGCCGAGAAATACAATTCGAGGGAGGTAAAAAAAGTGAACATCAAAGAGACGGTTAAGGCATACCTGACCGAAACGATAGGCTGCGTAAGGCAGATGCAGCGGCATAAAAGCGATTTTATTTTTACCGACGAGCAGTATGGCGCCATAATAAACAGCTTGCTTCTTGCCGCGAACCTTTTAAATAAGGCGGTCGATGTTCGCTCGCCCGACGCCGTAGCAATCGGCAAAAAGATGATGAGCGTCATCGAGCGCTGCCGCACCGAACTCTATGCCAGCACGCTGACGCCCGAGAGCAGCCGAACGCTCGTCGAGCTCATTTCGCTTGCCGAGTCTTGGGGACGCCTTGCCAACGTGACGCAAAAAAAGGACGCATCCCTTGCCGCGCCCGCCCCCGATATGCTCCACTTTTACGTGCGATGCAGCGCCGAGACGGAGCCACAGCTCAACCAGTTTTTCAAAGCCGTCGACCACCGCATTAACAAGGTGGATGAAATAATTAAGAACTACGACCGGAATTTCGAGGAGAAGCGGGAGAGATTGAAAGAGGTCTACGGCCGCCGTCAAAGCGGCGAGATTGACAAAGCCTCGGCCGACCGCGAAATAGTCAAGCTGGGCACCGAGCTCAAAGAGATTCAGGCGCGTCGGCAGGATTTCGAGGCGTCCAACGGCTCTTTTGTCAAGCTTTTGAAAAACTTCCGCGACCGCCTCGAGCAAATTTGGTTCAGGCTCAAAAACAAGGACGCCAAATTCACCTTTGAAACGCTGGGACTTATCGACTACGCTGCGCTGATGACGGCGCTCACCACGGGCGCGGAGTCCTCGGCAATCACGGCGGCGGTGGGGCGCTTCATCGACGCCAACAACAAGATTGAGGAGCGTATTGCCGCCGACAACCGTATTATCGCGCTGCTTGAGGGCACAGGCCACAAAATCAAGAGGAAGGCCGCCGAGCCTTCGGGCATCACCGAGGAGCAAAAAAACGCTTCGCTTGCCGACGACATAGCGAGCGAGTTTTTGGGGCTTGACGCCGTCGCTCCTCAACCCGAGCCAAAGAAAGAGGATTTGGCGGCCGCCGATATCGATGTTTTCGCCGAGCTCGCCGAAGTTTTGAAAAACAACCCCGCGGATATGTAAATCCAAGACTTAATGCAGTCCTTAATACAAAACCGCATAAATTTTTAGATAAAATTTTCAGATAAAAAAATAGGGATAAAGCGAGGTAAAAAAATGTCCGAGCAGAAAATGATGGAAACCATGACCGAGGGTCAGCGCCAAGCCGAGCTGATGCTGGGCAAAATCAAGCTTCAGGAAAAGAAGGAATATCTCGACGAGCGCGTCGACGGGCTTATAGAGGAATATCTCGAAAACCTAACCCAATACGGCGAGGAGAACAGCCTCGTCATCATTCAGGGAACGCTTTTGAACATAATCGTCGAGCTTCAGGAAGTGATGGGGCTCGTCACCACCATGGCGCTTACGATGGAAATCTTGGGCGAAGCGGTGGGACTTATCGACGATTCGCTCCTTATGATTGACGACGTTTTCAAGAGCGGCATCGCCTCGGGCAAGCGGCTCAAGATTTTCCAAAACAAGCGCAACATGAACCGCTATATCAGAAGCTGGCGCCGCCGCATCAAGTATTTGCAGAACATTTACCGCGGCTCCATCAAGATTTCGCAGTCGCTCGCCAAAATGCTGACGGGAATGTCCAAAAACCTGCTTTTACCGCCCAAAAAGAAAGGCAAGAATGCGGACGCTATACCCGCCGGCGTCTTAGGCGACAAGGCCAAAGCGCTGGTTGCGAAAAAGGCCGCCCAAATGTCGGGCGATGCCGCAGCAGCCGCGCCCGCCGCTCCTTCCTTCACTCCGCCCAAAGGCGGCTCGGGCGATCCCGGCGTAGGCGGGCTGGTCTAGGCTTTCAATAAACAGAGTTTTATAAAATTCAAGCTAAAAACGACGCTTTAGGGCATTGATTTTCGGATTATCTTTGTGCGGTTTCGCGGGAGGAGATAGATGGGAACGGTGAAAAAGGGAAGTGAGACGGCTAAGCCGACCATTGAGCGGCTCAAGGCGGATTATGCCGCCGCCAAGAACGCGATTGCGGCCTTGCTCAGCCAGAAAAACGACAAGAGCGCGCACAGCGACTCCGACCGCACGGCCTTGAGAAGGGCCTACCTCAGCGCGGCGCATCTTGCCAAGGCGCTCTCCGAGCGCGTCGCCGACTACGACCTTCAAGAGGCCTATCGCGACGACTTTTTAAAGCTCTCCGACGCCGCCGGCCGCTACGGCTCCGTCTATAAAAGTAAAATTCCCGACACCACTTTCGACGACGTCAAGGGACTGGCCGAGGTCAAGCGGCTCATCGACAATTTCATTTTCATCGCCCAAAACGAAAGCCTTGTCGAGGATTACAACCTTCAGGGCGGGCTGGGCGTTTTAATGTATGGCCCTCCCGGCACGGGCAAAACTATGATGGCGGAGGCCATCGCCAACGCCATGAAGCTGCCGCTGTTTATCATAACGCCCGCCGACATCTACAAATCCTACGTCGGCGAATCGGAGCAGGCGGTCAAGGCGATATTTGAAGAGTTGGAGTTTTGCGAGGACGGCGCAATACTCTTTATCGACGAATGCGAGTCCATCTTCAGCCGCCGCACCGCCGACACCAAGGACTATAAGGCGGCCGTCACCACAGAGTTGCTTCAGCGCATGAACGGTTTCGGCGTCAGCGGCGCCAAACGCATTATCATCGCGGCGACAAACCGCCCCGACGAAATCGACCCCGCCTACTTAAGATTTAAGCGTTTTTCCTATCAAATCTACATCGACCTGCCCGACGCCGAGGCCAAGGCGGCCATTATTCACGACAAAATCCCGCCGGCGGGGCTGGCTCCCGACATAACCGAGGAAATGATATTGCAAATGACAACAGAGCCCGGCAAATATTATTCCGCCGCCGACATCTGCGGAATAATCGAGGATGCCTGCATGCGCGCCATCGCCGAGATGCAGCAAAAAAAGCTGGAGAAGGCCATTCCGCTGTCAAGAGAAATGATTGAAAGCGCCTTCAAGGCAAATCCGCCCCGTCTGACCGAAGCGGCGCTCAGAATGTATAAAAACTTCAGGCTAGACAACTTAAAATAGCAAAACGCCCGACGCTCAACGAAAAATAAAAACGTTGGGGAAAGTGTAATAGGAACGTGTAAATACAAAAAACGGAGCAGTTCGCTCCGTTTTTTTGCGACCATAAAATCGCCAACCGAATTGTCGCCTTATTCTTTTATAAAAAACTCAAAGTGGGCGTTCGGCTCGGCCCTAATGGTTGAGTAATCGGTGTAAATGACCATGCCGGGAAGGGCGTCTTTTTTGCGGCGGACGCGGCGGCGTTCGGTGTAGTCGACCTCGACGGCGGCGGAGTCGGGATAGGCCGCAATTTCGGCGGCGGTTTTAAGCACTTTTGCGGGAACGGCGCGGCCGCGCGTTAAAATTACGACGTGCGCGCCGTGGCTATTTTTCTTGTGAAGCCAAACGTCGCCGCCCGAGGCTACCTTGAAGGTGATTTCCTCATTTTGGAGATTATTTTTCCCTTTTAAAATCTCGAATCCCTCAACAAGATATCTAAGCGGCAGAGAGGGGCGCGTCTTTTGCTTTGCGCCCTTGGGCTTGACTACGCCGACTTTGACAAGCTCGGTTTCGATGTCGGCTATCTCGTCGGATGCCTTAAGTTCCGAAATCTCGAGCATTACCGAATTGAGGTATTCGAGAAGTGCGCTTTTTTCTTCGAGTTGCGCCGAAAGGTGCTCGGCGCCGCGCTTTAATTTCCGGTATTTTTTGTAGTAGGCGGCGGCGTTGTCGGATGGCGAAAGCTTTATATCCAAGGGTATTGTCACCGTTTCGCCGAGGTAGTAGTCGAAAACCTCGGCCTTCTCGTCGCCGCGCTTTATGGCGTGCAAATTGCAGGTCAAAAGCTCGCCCCATTTTTTGAAGTCCTCGGCCTTTTTAGTTAGCTCAATGTCGGTCAAAATCTGTGCGGTGAGCTTTTCGAGGTTGGCGATATTTCTTTTAAGCGGCGTGACAAGCGCGCGCGTTTTTGCCTTTATATGAAGGGCGGCGGCAGTCTTTTCAAAGACTTCGTCGGCGGCCGAATTCAGCGAGTCTTTTCTTTCGAATTTAACTTTAAGGCTTAAATAAGGGCAGACAAAGTAGTCCGCCTTTTCGGAAAGCGAAACAGAGGGCGAATAAAGGCCGCTTTCAAAGGGATTGGCAAAGTCGGAAAAGACCTTGACGAGCGCGGACTTTTCGCTTTCGGACAAGGCAGGCGCGTCGGAGTCGATATTTGCGCGGAACAAAATCTCGTTGAGGGTGGCGCGGCCGAGCCCCGAAATCCTTTCATTCAAGAAGTCGCGGATGCAGCCGCCCGAAAAAGCCTCGATTAACCCGACAATCTCTTTAGAATCAAACGGAATTTTATCTTGCGGGTTGGTCTTGTAGGGCGACCTCGGTAGCACGCATTTAAGGTGGTTTTCGGCGGGCGGAATGTGCTTTATGGCGTCAAGCACAATGCCGTTTTCGTCGGTCAGCACGACGTTGGAAAACCTGCCGATAAGCTCAATATAAAGGAACCGCTGCGTGTCCTCGAAAAACTCGTTTTTGGCAGTAAATTTCAGTTCTAAAATCCTGTCGTCGAGATAGGCCGACAGCCGCTCCAATCTGGCGCCCGAAAGATGCTTTCTAAGTAGCATACAGAACGAGGGCGGAGAGGGCGGGTTTTCGCGGCGCGACGACGTCAGGTGGCATCTCGGCGCCTCGGGGGAGGCCGAAAGCACCAGCGTGCGGTTTTCTCCGCCCGCGCGGAAAGTAAGCCGAACCTCGTCGGGCTCGGGCATTGTGATTTTGTCTATTCTGCCGCCTTTAAGAGCTTCGTCAAGCTCGCGGGCGAGCGCTTTCAGCGTAAATAAATCGGATGGCACGCCGCCATTATACTACATCGGCCGGCGCTTTGCAAGAAAGCTTTTCGGCGACTAGGGCAAATGGTAAACGAGCCGGCGTGGGCTTGCGCCCGAGTTAAAGCGCAAATATATTGACTTAACTAAAAAAGAATGTTAATATATAATCCGTTCGGCAAAAAGCCGGCGGTTTTTTCATATTTTTTTATTAAGGAGTTCACATGAAATACAGCGTCGAAAAGCTTGAGGGCAGCAGAGTCAAATTCAACATCGAAATAGACGGCGAGGAATGGGAGCAGGGTATCGCGGCGGCATATCAGAAGTGCAAGGGCAAATACTCGATACAGGGCTTCAGAAAAGGTCACGTTCCCCGCAAGTTTTTGGAGGCCGCCTACGGCAAGAATCTGTTTTACGAAGACGCTTTCGACATAATTCTTCCTAAATATTATCAGGAAGTTCTCGAGCGCGAGCCCGACATCGCGCCCGTCGGCCGCCCCGACCCCGATTTGGCCGACCTTACCGACGACGGCGTCAAGTTCACCATCACGGTGACGGTCAGCCCCGAAGTAACGCTCGGCCAATACACCGGCCTCACCGTCGAAGTCGACAAAGTCGAGATAGGCGACGCCGAGGTTGACGCCGAAGTCGCGCTTGCACGCGACCGCGCGTCGCGCGTCATCGAGGCGGGCGAGGACTACGAGGCCAAGAGCGGCGACATCGCCACTATCTACTTTTCGGGCTC
>Ga0116147_1000247_pt1 | contig 65220 bp, 67 predicted proteins | sample AD_JPNHG3_MetaG_FD_89749 | JGI IMG/M metagenome (GOLD analysis project Ga0116147, IMG submission 89749) | Active sludge microbial communities of municipal wastewater-treating anaerobic digesters from Japan - AD_JPNHG3_MetaG | ecosystem: Engineered > Bioreactor > Anaerobic > Digestate | place...
AGCCGGAAATCGAATGCTACGACATGGGCGGTCTGGACAATACCCTGATGATCGGCAAGCAGGGCATCTTCAGCGACCCGATGAACTTCAATTTCGTGTGGGGCGTCGCCGGCGGTCAGCAGTTCCGGACCGAAGCCTTCATTGCCATGATGAATGCGCTTCCCCCGAAAGCAAACTTCACCACCTGCGGCGTCGGGACGGATCAGTATCCCTGCATCATGCAGTCCTGCATCCTCGGCGGACACATGAGGGTCGGTCTGGAGGACAACATCCGGATGCCCAACGGAGAGCTGGCCAAGGGGAGCTACGAGCAGGTGGAGGTGGCGGTGAACATCGCCAACTGCCTGGGACGCCCGGTGGCGACGACCGATGAAGCGCGCCTGATCATGGGACTCAGGAAGCGATAAACGACGGGCGGTTCGCTGCGGATGCCGGATAAGGGCGCCTGCGGCGAACCGCCCGGGATCGATTCGGAGGACGCGCAATGGAAATCGCAGAAAAAACGATGAACGATGTTTTTAGGAACCGCGTTCAAAAATATAAAAACCGTCTTGCCGTTGAAAAAAAGATGAACGGGGTGTGGCACACCGCCACTTGGAACGAATACTACGAGCGGTCGCGCGCCGTCGGCATGGGGCTGTATGCCCTGGGTATCCGAAAAGGGGATATGGTGTCCATTCTTTCCGAAAACCGGCTGGAATGGATCTACACCGACATGGGCGCGCTGGGCATCGGCGCCTGCGTGATCCCGATCTATCCGACCCTGACGGCCGAGGAAATCGAGTACATCCTCAACAATTCCGAATCGAAAATCATCGTGACGGAAGACCGCGGCCAGCTCAAAAAAGTGCTGGCCGTCATCGACCGCTGCCCCGGTGTTGAAAAGATCGTCGTGATGGAGGAAAAGGATGCCCAGGGGCATCCCGCCGTCATGAGCTTTGCGGCGCTGACGGAACTGGGAAGAAAAAAGCATGCCGAAGACCCATCTCTCTTTGAGAAACTCTCGCAGGAAGTGACGGTCGATGATCTGGCCACTCTGGTATATACCTCCGGCACGACCGGTTTGCCCAAGGGCGCCATGATCAGCCACGGAAACGTTTTCTGGATCGTGAAATCCCTGGACGCGGTCCAGCCTCCGTTTGCCGACGATCAGGATGTTCTGGTGGCCTTTCTTCCCCTTTCCCATGTGTTTCAGCGAATTCCCGGCCATTTCTACGCCATGCACCGCGGGATTACCGTCTCCTATGCCCAGTCGATCGACACGCTGCTGGCGGACTTCGAAGAGAAGCGGCCGACCATGATTCTGGCCGTTCCGCGCGTGTGCGAAAAAGTTTATCAGAAGATCATCACCCAGGTGAAAGAACAGTCCCCCTTCAAGCAGAAGGTGTTCCATTGGGGTCAGTCCGTCGGTAGCCGGATCAGCGAACTTCGCGAGAATCACAAACCCATTCCGCTCGGGCTGAAATTGAAATACAAAATCGCCTATGCCGTCATCTTCAAAAAGCTCCAGCAGAAGCTGGGCGGGCGGCTGAAATGGATGACGGCCGCCGGCGCGCCCACGGCGCCGGAGATTATTCGGTTTTTCAACGCCGCCGGAATTACGGTCATTCAGGGATACGGCATGACCGAAACCACGGCTCCGGCGTCCATCCAGTCCCTGGCCGATTTCCGCATCGGCACGACCGGCAAGCCGATGCCCGGACAGGATATCAAGATCGCCGAAGACGGAGAGATTCTGATTAAAGGCGGCAATGTGATGAAGGGATACTGGAAGCTGCCTGAGGAAACCAGCGCCGTTTTCACGCCGGACGGATATTTTATGTCGGGCGACATCGGGAAGTTCGATGAGGAAGGCAATCTCGTGATTACGGACCGCAAGAAGGATCTCCTCATCACCTCCGGCGGCAAAAACATCGCTCCGCAGATGATCGAAGGGCTGTTCAAGTCCGATCCGCTGTTTACCCAGTTTATCGTGATCGGGGAAGGGAAAAAATATCTGACCGGATTGTGCAACATCGATCTGGATATTGCCGCGATGATCGCCGACGATGAGAACATCCCCTATCAGAAACCGGCGGACCTGCTGGACAATGACCGCTTCCTGGCGATCGTCAGGAAACATGTCGAGGAGCGCAACACCCATCTGGCCAAATATGAAACCATCAAGGATTACCGGATCATCAAGACGGATTTTTCCCAGGAAGGCGGCGAACTGACGGCAACGCTCAAACTGAAACGCAAGGTGATTAACGAGAAGTATCAGGATCTGATTAGCGAGATGTACGGGAAAGAAGCGGTCGATGAGCTTTACGGGCAAAAGCAGTCCCGGGCGTAAGCCGAAGGACGGTGATTAAAAACCTTAGTCATGAAGGTGGAGAACGATGAATAAAGAAGTCGAATTGAAGCAGGGACAGAATCAACTTTTCTCCGATCCGGACGCGGACAAGGCGAGGGAGTTTTTCCGCAATAAATCACGCGCCATGGTCAACAAAGTCACCACAGTGGACGAAGCAGTGAAAAGGCTGGTCAAAGACGGCGACTATATCGCCATCGGCGGATTCGGCGCCAATCGCATTCCGACGGCGGTGTTGCATGAAATCGCCCGCCAGGGCAAGAAAAATCTGGCGTTTGCCGGCCATACCGCCACGCACGACATGCAGATTCTGGTCGGCGGGGAATGCATTGACCGCCTGGATATCGCCTACATCATCGGTTTGGAGGCGCGCGGCCTTTCTCCTAACGCGCGCCGCGCGGTGGAAAGCGGGAAAATCAAGCTTACGGAATGGACGAACGCAACCCTTTCCTGGCGGATCAAAGCGGCGGCTATGGGGCTTTCCTTTCTTCCGGCGCGCAACATCATGGGAACCGATACGTTCAAATACAGCGCGGCCAAGGAGATCCTCTGCCCCTTCACGAATCAGAAGTTTGTCGCTTTCCCGGCCCTGTATCCGGATTTTGCAGCCATCCATGTGCATGAGTGTGATGTTTATGGAAACGCGCATGTTTTTGGATCGACCGTGTCGGACCAGGACCTGGCCAAAGCGTCCAAACGCGTGGTGATCACCACCGAGAGAATTATCTCCAATGATGAAATACGGCGGCAGCCGACGGCTACCTTCATTCCGTTCTGGTGTGTGGATGCGGTCGTGGAAGTGCCCTATGGAAGCTATCCCGGAAATATGCCCTACGAATATTTTTCCGACGAGGAGCATATCCGGCAGTGGCTCAAAATCGAGAGGGATCCCGAAGAGTTCAGAAAATTTTTCAAGCAACAGATTCTGGACACGAAGAATTTCTATGAATACCTGGAGCTCAACGGGGGCATCGCGAGAATGCTGAAGCTGCGCGCCATCGAGCATCTGACGCATAATCGATAAGGAGGAGCAATATGGCGGATTACAATGCAATGGAACTGATGATCTGCGTGGCCGCGCGAAATTTGGAAAACGGCGCCACGGTCGTCGTGGGAACGGGAGCGCCCTGCGCCGCGGCGATGTTGTCGCAAAAAACGCATTCGCCCAATCTCACCATCATGTTTGAAGCCGGCGGCGTCGCGCCGATTCTGCCGTCCATGCCGATCTCCGTGGGGGACTCGCGGACGTTTCACAAAGCCATTCTGGCCAGCTCCATGCCGGATATCATGGAGACCTGTCAGCGCGGCATGGTGGATTACACCTTTCTGGGCGGCGCGCAGATCGACATGTACGGGAACATCAATTCCACCATGATCGGCACCAATCACGCGAAGCCGAAAGTCCGGTTTCCGGGGTCCGGCGGCGCCAACGATCTGGCCTCCCTGTGCTGGCGGACCATGGTGATGACGCCGCAGGATTCCAAGCGCTTCACGGACAAGATCGATTTCATCACTTCTCCGGGGTACCTGACCGGCGGGAATTCGCGCTATGAGGCGGGGCTTCCCAAGGGGACCGGCCCCTACCGGATCATCACCAATATGGCGATCATGGGCTTTGACGACACGTCCAAGCGGATGAAGGTGCTGAACATCAACCCCGGATACAACCGGACGGATATCCAGGACAACTGCGGCTTTGAACTTCTCTGGGCCGACCGGATCACGGAGACGGAGCCGCCCCATGAAAATGAACTGCGGATTCTTCGCGAGGAAGTGGATCCGCATCGGTATATCATAGGAAGATAGGCCAATTTATCTGCTCCTCCCGCGGCGTCCGCGGGGGTGGCGCAACCCATAGGAGAAAAATCATGTCCGATCAATTTCAAGGCATTGAGCCGATGGTTTACCGAAGCCAGATCAATGTGCCCTATTCCTGGTGGGCGGGAGATACGGCGACCCGGTTTTTTGTGACGCTGCGCGATGAAAAGCAAATCATCGCGACCAAATGCGGCGACTGCGGAACGGTATGGCTTCCTCCGCGCAAGATTTGTCCGCGCTGCTTCACCGAGAACATGGAATGGGTGAAGGTGTCCGATGAAGGGACCGTTCGGTCGTTTGCCGTTGCGCGGCGGGCGTTCGCCGCCGTTCCCGCGGATAAGAAGGTTCCGGTGATCTGGGGGCTGATTCAACTCGACGGCGCCGATACCGCCCTGCTGCATTATCTGGACGGCGTCAGGCCCGAGGACGTCAGCATCGGCATGCGCGTCCGGGCGGTGTACTCCGAGGCGCGCAAAGGAACCATCCGCGACATTTCGCATTTCAAACCGATTCAATAGGGAAGGAGCCACAGCTATGGACAGAGCAGCGATCATCGGCGTCGGAATGACGAAAATTGAAAAAAGAAAGATCAGCCAGACCTTTGCCGATATGGCGTGGGAGGCTGTGAACAAGGCCCTCACCGACGCGGGGATGACCCTCGACGACATCGACAACGTGGTGACCACCTCCAGCGACTTCTGGGACGGCCGGACGATTTCCTGCATGGCCGTGGGAGACGCCAGCGGCGCAGCCCACAAAAATATCTCCTGTGTAGAGGGCGACGGCACCTACGGCGCTTTTTACGGAATGACGAGGGCTCTTTCCGGTTCCTACCGAACCACGCTGGTGACGGGACATACGAAAGGCTCCGAGAGCGTGTCGAGTCTCATTACCAACGCAGCCTTTGATCCCATCTACGAGCGGAGCCTGGGCATGGACATGATCACCGCCTGCGCGATGCAGGCCCGCTCCTACATGCACCGAACCAAGACAACCGCGGAACAGTTGGCCCTGGTGTCCGTGAAGAACCACGGCAACGCGCTTAAAAACCCGCTGGCGCAGCTTCCCATGAAAATCACCGTCGAGGATGTTCTGAAATCTGAAATGATCGCGGATCCGCTTCACAAGCTGGACTGCTCTCCCGTTTCCGACGGCTGCGCGGCGGTCATCATCGCCCACGAATCGGTGGCGGAGAAGTTCCGTCAGAAGCCGGTCTGGGTGCGCGGCGTGTCCTTCTGTGCGGACAGTTTCTTTTTCGGAGACCGGGACCTCTCCCGCGCCCGCTCGCTTGCCCAGGCGGCCAGGAAGGCTTACGCGATGGCCGGCGTCCACGACCCGAAAAAAGAAATCGATGTCGCGGAAGTTTGCGACGCGTTTACCTACCAGGAGCTCCTGTGGCTGGAGGAAATGGGGCTCGCCGACGACGCGGCGGCGGGAAAACAGCTGGAGCGGGGAGTGTTCAACCTCGACGGCCCGCTGCCGGTGAACGCCTCCGGCGGACTGCTTTCCGGGCATCCCGTCATCGCCGCCGGCCTTTACAGCATGGCCGCGGTGGTCCGGCAGATTCGGGGAGACGCGGGCGGTTTTCAGGTGAAAAAAGCGAAAACCGGCCTGGTGCAGGGTGTCAACGGGCTGGGCGGCCAGTCCCACTGTGTGTGGATTCTGGACAAGGACAAGTAGGAGGATAAACCATGGCGAAACGAGTTGCAATTGTAGGAACCGGACAGACCTTCCATAAGAGCCATCGCCCCGACGTCAACGGACAGGAGCTGATCCATGAGGCCGTTGCCCGTGCGCTGGCGGACGCCGACTTGAAGCTGAAGGACATCGACGCCATCGTCATCGGGAATATGGATCATTTTGAGGGGATCAACTATGTGGACTGCTGGAGCGTGGACGGCTCCGGCGGGACGATGAAGCCCATTATCAAGCTGACCACCGGCGGAACCACCGGATGCACCGTCGCCATCGGCGGATACCATCTGGTCGGTTCGGGAATGTTCGACCGTGTTCTGATCATCGGCTGGGAAAAGAACTCCGAATCGGACACAACCGGCGCAATCACCACGGCTTTTGACCCCATCTGGGACCGCCTGGTGTTCGCCGGCGCGATCTCCGGACTGGCGGCGGAGGCGCAGGCTTACATGGCCCGCTACGGAGCGACGGACCGCGACGGCGCCCGGGTGAGCGTGCGCGACCGGAAGCATGCGATGAACAACCCGCACGCACAGCTTCGCAAGGAGGTCAGTCTTGAAGAAGTGCTGGCCTCGCCGATGCTCGCGGACCCGATCCATCTTTTGGACGTTTGCCCCCGGTCGGACGGAGCGTGCGCGGTCATTATGGCCAGTGAAGACGTCGCGGAAAAGATCTGCCCGAAACCGGACTGGATCTGGGGCACGGCGGCGCGGCATTCCTACAGTTACCTGGGCGATGCCGATTACGGCCGCCTGACCAGCATGCGCGAGGGATCGCAGGAACTCTGGAAAAAGGCGGGCATTAAAGAGCCGCGCAAGGAGCTGGACGTCATCGAGCTCTACCAGCCCTATTCGTTCGGCGGTTTGATCTGGATCGAGGACATGGGACTGGTGGGACCGGGCGAAGCGCCGCGGTATATCTGGGACGGCAACACCGATATGGGCGGCGAACTGCCGATCAACCCGTCCGGCGGCGTCATCTCCTGCAACCCCATCGGGGCGACCGGCCTGATCCGGTGCGCGGAAGCGGCCATGCAGGTGATGGGCAAAGCCGAAGGCCGGCAGGTTCCGGACGTCAACTTTGCCTTCAGCAGCGGCTTCGGCGGCTGCTGGTGGACCGATATGATTCTGCACGGAAAGAAAAAACCGGCCTGATGCCACAAGGAGGAACCAGCATGGCGGAAAAAGAAAACATCATTATCGAATCGGGCGACGCGGTGCAGCCCTTCGCGTATTCCGTGGGCATGCACGGAAGCAAGTTTTTTGCGGAGATTCGGGACCACGGGCGGTTTCTGGGGATCAAGTGCCCCCAATGCGGGAAAGTATATATTCCGCCGCGCGGCGTTTGCGGAGATTGCTTCGTCCAGATGAAGGACTGGGTCGAAGTGGGGCCGAAAGGGGTCATCGGCACCTTTACCATTCTTCGCTACGCGTTTATCGACCCGGAAACCGGCGCGCAGAAGCCGGTCCCCTACGGCTACGGGTTTATCCGGTTTGACGGCGCCGACACCCTGTTTCAGCACTACATCAACATTGAGGATGAATCGAAGATCAAGATCGGCGCCCGGGTGGAGCCGGTATTTGCCAGGGAGCGTAAGGGCAGTATCCGGGATATTGAGTATTTTAAAGTCATCGACTGATGACCACAAAGGAGTCGCCGACGGTTGCAATCAATCCATTCAGGCGGATCTTGAAGATGCCGGGGGCTCTGTGCGGAGGAATCAGCACCGGCAGCGATAAAATCCGCAGCGGCTACGGCAACGGGGACTGCCTTTACTTTGATTTTGAACACCTGGTCTTCGCCGTGGCGGACGGCACGGAGCGCTTCCCCTGGGCGTCCCGGGACCTTCTGCAGCGGCTGTCGGAGAGGCTTTCTCGTTTTGGTTCCCCGGAAACGGCCCGGGATTGGAAGGACATGATGAACACCGGGGTCTATGACGGCCAGAAGTACCAGCATAAGACGACCTTCAGCGCCGTCGCCCTTCGCCGTGAAGGAGAGGATGTTTTTCTGATCATCGCGAACGGGGGTGACAGCGTGGTAACGGTGATGGACGGCCTGACAGGAAAGATTCGTTTTCAGACGGGGCGCAACATGGATTTTGCGGGAAGAAGCAGGCAGATTGTGGATGTGGCGGAGCACCGGGTATCGGACCCCAGCCGCCGGGTGCTTCTTTCCACGGACGGTTTCGATGACGTGTGGCGCTTCTATCTGCGCCGGTCGACCGACGGCTCCGCGCGCGGCCTTCTCGAAAAAGTCGGGCTGGACGGCATCGGCGAAGCGATTTCCGGGATTCTGGAAGAGCACAGGGACCGTTTTGAGTATGACGATGTCGGCTTTATTCTTCTGGATCCGAAAGCGGTGGAGCGGGTGAAGGGAAAAGCTCTGATCATGGGAGGAACACGGCCTTTTGAAGAAAAACACTACCGGCTGCACTATACACCGGAGGCCTATGACCGGTGGATCCCCGATGCACAGTGGGCCGGGCAGGAGGAAATGCTGGACGGAGCGGGAATCCGGGTGCTGAAAGCACGGCGGAGTTGAGACGCTGCGAAGCGCAACAACCTGCCGGGAAAGCGTTGCTGAAAAGATGAACGAACGAAACAAACACGATTTATTGAATATGAGACGCGCCCAGCTGACGGCGGCGGCTTACAAGGTGGTAGCGCAGAAGGGGTACAACGATTTCACGATCAAGGATATTGCCGAGGAAGCCGGCCTGTCCACGGGGCTGGTCCACTACTACTTCAAAAACAAGGAAGACCTGCTTTTCAAACTGCTCAAGGAGATGAACGCCAATCTGCGAGACAGTCTTAAAAGGGCGCTCGGGGAACTCACCGAGCCCAGGGACAAACTGGCGGCCTTCTGTGAAGAAGCCTTCGCGCTGGTGGACCGGGAAAAGGCGTATTTTTACGTGCTCATCGATTTCTGGGCGCAGATCAATCATGATGCCAAGATTCGCCAGGCGAATGTCAGGCTTTTCCAGAGTTATCGCGATGAGATTGCGGCGATTATTCAGGAAGGCGTGGCCAAAGGCGTCTTCACGGTCGAGGACGTGAAACTGACGTCCGTCATTATTATCGCCCTCATCGAGGGAACCATTATCCAGTATGCGATTGACAGCGAGGCGTTCAATTACAGCGAGATCAAGGAGAAGATCAAGGAGCAGATCCTCTCCAAAATCGTCAACGGAAAATAATGCATTAAAGGAGGCATTCATGGAATTCGGTTTTACACAAGAGCAATTGATGTTCAGAGATTCGGTCTATAAGTTTGCCAAAAAGGAAATTGTGCCACTGGTCGAAGAGGCGGATCTCAAAAGCGAGTTCTCCATGGAGGTGTGGCGGAAGCTTGGTGAGATGGGAATCCTGGGCCTTCCGTTTCCGGAAGAACTGGGCGGATCGGGCGCCAGCGTCGAGACCTGCTGCCTGGCCGGCGAAGCCCTGGGGCACGCCGGCGTCGATCAGGGGCATCTGCTCGCCCTGGGCGCCCATACCTACCTGTGCACGGACACGATCTTCAAGCACGGCTCGCCCGAACAGCTGAAAAAGTATGTTCCGAAACTGGCCGGCGGCGAATGGATCGGGTGCATGGGACTGACGGAGCCGGGCGCCGGTTCGGACGCCGCGTCCATCACGACCACGGCGGTCAAAAAAGACGGCAAGTGGATTCTCAACGGGACGAAAACCTTCATCACCAATGCGCCGGTTTGCGACGTTTGCGTTGTGTATGCCACGGTGGACAAGGCCCTCAAGCACAAGGGAATCACCGCTTTCATCGTGGAGAGAGGCTTTCCCGGATTCTCCACCGGCGCGCCGTTCCACAAGATGGGCGTCAGGGCATCCGCCACTTCCGAAGTGATTCTGGACAACTGCGAAGTTCCGGAAGAAAACCTGCTGGGCGAGGTCGGCAGAGGATTTGAATACACTCATGAGACCCTGTCCTGGGACCGCAGCTCCCTTCTGGCTCCTTTCGTCGGCGCTCTCGAGTTCGCCATCGAGGTCTGCACCAAATACTCCCAGGAACGGGTGCAGTTCGGCAAGCCGATCAACGCCTTCCAGGCGATCCAGCACAAACTGGCGGACATCAAGATGATCAAAGAGGCCGCGAAAATGGTCGTTTACCGCGTAGCTCACGACAAGGATTCCGGCAAGCCTTTGAATCATTTGCATACGTCCATCGCCAAATCCATCGTCGGCGATTACGGCATCAAAGCCGCGAGCGACGCGGTCCAGATCTTCGGCGGCTACGGGTTCATCCACGAATATCCGATCGAGCGGTTCCTGAGGGATGTAAAGCTGGCGCAGATCGGCGGAGGGACATCGGAAATGCAGAAATTCATCATCTCCCGCATCCTGAGTTTTATGTAGCCGGGGGCCGGAAGCAGAATAATCAGACACCCATCCAAGGAGAAAATGCCATGAACTATGATTTTACACCGGAACAGTTGTCGATAAAGGATCATTTCACGAAGTTTTGCACGAAGGAAATCGAGCCGCGCGCCGCGCTGCTGGATGAAGCGCCCCATGAAGAAGTCCCCGGGCTGATCAAGGAAAATATCAAGAAGATGGCCGGCATCGGCTATCTCGGCATCGGACACGAGGAGGCTTACGGCGGAACGAATCTCGACCTGATCAGCCAGGCCATTGCGGGGGAAGCGGTCGCCAGCGCCTGCGCGTCCACCTTTTTATCCTGCGGCGCCTCCAGCGGGCTTTTTGGCATGCCGCTCCGCCTGTTCGGCAGCGAAGAGCAGAAGAAAAAATATCTTCCCGGCATTATCAAAGGGGAAATCATCGGCTGCTTCGGCCTCACGGAACCGGAAGCCGGTTCCGACGCCGCGTCCATCAAGACGACCGCCGTGAAAGACGGGAACGGTTGGATTCTCAACGGAACGAAAACGTTCATCACCAATGCCACCATCGCCGATGTGGCGCTGGTCTTTGCCTACAATGACCGGGCAAAGGGGCCGGGGGCCGGCGTGACCTGCTTCCTGGTGGAGAAGGGCGCCAAAGGGTTCAGGGCGGGCAAGCCTTTCGACAAAATGGGTTTCCGCGGCTCCCCGACCGCCGAACTGATCCTCGAGGACTGCGAAGTGCCGGACAGCGCCGTGTTGGGCACGGTGGGCAGCGGTTTCATTCAGGCGATGATGACGCTGGAATACGGACGGATCGGCATGGCGACCGTTTGTCTGGGCATCGCGTCCAAATGCCTGGAGCTGGCCAATAAGTATTCCAAGGAGCGGATCGTTTTCGGCAAGCCGATCAACCGCTTTCAGGACATTTCCTTCAAACTGGCCGATATGCTGATCATGTCCGATACGGCGAGACTCCTCATTTACCAGGCCGCGTGGGCCAAGCAGACCAACCATCCCGAGGCGGCGGTGCTGGCTTCCGTAGCCAAACTCTGGGCTTCCGAGACCGGCAAGCAGGTCTCCGATCTGGCCGTTCAGATCCATGGGGGCTACGGCTACATGAAGGAATACCCTGTGGAACGCCTCTACCGAGACGCACGACTGGGCGAAATCGGCGAGGGGGCTTCGGAGATTCAGCGCATTCTGATTGCCAAAGACCTGATCCGGAGATACGCGGCCTAGCCGTTCCGACGAAGGTGCGCGCATTTCAACCGGAGACATGACGCTATAAGGAGAAAGACCTATGGCCATCGACACAAAATTCATCGGCAAGACCTACCCATCCTATACCTATGAGGTGGGCAAGGAGAAAATCAAAGAGTATGCGAAAGCGATCAAGAATTTCGATCCGCATTATCTGGACGACGATTTCGCCGCAAAATCGAAGTACGGCGCGATCATCGCCCCGCCCACCTTCGCGGTGGTCTATGGCGCCTACCTGATCGAGCCGGTGTTCAACGACAAGGACCTGAACCTGAACATGGCGATGCTGGTCCACGGCGAGCAGGAACTGGAGTTTTTTGAGGTGGTGAAGACGGGAGATTCCATCACCACCGGCGCAAAGATTGTGAACATTCAGAACAAGGAAAAGCTGGACATCATCGCCGTTGAAGTGCGGTCCAGAAATCAGCACGGCCGGGAAGTCTGCCGTGGAATTTACACCTTTGTCGTCAGAAAGTAGGAGGCACGCCATGGCCATTGAAAAAGGACAAACCTTCAGCGGAAGCGAGAAGGTCGATAAATACAGGCCCATTTACTATGCCGGGGCATCCGGCGATTTCAATCCGATTCACATCGATCCCGAATTCGGGAGGATGGTCGGGCTGGGGGGGGCGATTCTTCAGGGATTATGCACTCTTGCATTTGCGTCCAAAACCGTCACCGACTGGGCCGGCGATCCCGGCAAACTCAAGAAGCTCAAATGCCGGTTCAGCGCACCCGTGATGATGGAAGATACGATTTCGGTCCAGGGGACTGTGACGGATGTGCGGTCGGGACGCGCCACAATTGATCTGAAGGTGGTCAACCAAAACGGGGTGGAGGTGCTCCAGAAGGTTGAAGCCGAGGTCGAAGCGTAAAATACATCCATTTGAACAATAAGGGCTCCCGAATGCTTGACAATTCCCCGCAATTGCCATATGAACTGCGTCGAAGAACCTTTCCGCACGCTCTTCAGGGGAAACCGGAACGAATACTCGTTCATAAATAAAAGGAAAACAAGGAGGTTTGTATGGCAAGTTTGTGGGTAGACGAAAGGGATATCAAATTCCAGCTGTTTGAAGTTTTCAACATCGGGGAAACGCTCCTGGGCAAGGGTCGTTATGCCGATCACGATGTGGATATGTGCAACATGGTGCTGGACCAGGCGCAGAAATTCGCCGAGGTCGAGATCGCGCCCACCTATCCGGATGAAGTCCATCGAAAACCCGTCGAAGCGGTTTTCAAGGACGGCAAGGTTTATGCTCCGGAAGCCTACCACCGCCTCTGGAAGCTTTATTGCGAAGGCGGCTGGATGACGACGGCGGATTCGCCCGAAGTCGGCGGCCAGGCTTTTCCGTTTATCATCGGGGCGGCCTGCGCCAATATGTTTCTGGCCGCCAATCAGGCCTTTCTCATGTATCCCGGTCTGACCCACGGCGCGGCGCGCCTGGTGGAGGATTTCTTCCAGCATCCCCTGCGGGACATCATTCTCGAAAAGATGTACACCGGCGTCTGGGCCGGAACGATGTGCCTGACCGAGCCGGGCGCCGGCTCCGACGTAGGCATCCTGAAAACCTCGGCCAAAAAGAACGCCGACGGCACCTACTCCATCACCGGAACCAAGTGCTTTATCTCCGCCGGCGACCATGATCTGGCCGAAAACATCATCCACCCGGTTCTGGCCCGCATCGAAGGCGATCCTCCCGGCACCAAGGGCATCTCCATTTTCATCGTTCCCAAGATCCGCATCAACGAGAAGGGCGAACTGGGCGAACCCAACGATGTACAGTGCGGCAACATCGAAAGCAAAATGGGCATCCACGGGAATGCCACCTGCACACTGAACTTCGGCACCGACGGCAAGTGCATCGGCTACCTCATGGGCGAGGAGCGCGACGGCATGAAGATCATGTTCCAGATGATGAATGAAGAGCGCCAGGGTGTGGGCATGATGGGCGTATCGCTCGCGATGGCCGCTTACCTGCACGCGCTGGACTATGCCAAGCAGCGGATTCAGGGGACCAACATCATCGCGATGGCCATGAAGGATCCGAATGCCAAGGCGGTTCCGATCATTCAGCATCCGGACGTCCGCCGCATGCTCCTGAAGCAGAAGAGCATCACGGAAGGGATCCGCGCACTGGCTTTCCTGTGCTACTACGCCATGGACCGGGAATTCAACGCCGGCCTGGAAAACAACGAGCAGGACAAAGAATACTGGCACGGCATGATCGAAATGCTCACGCCGATGGTCAAGGCTTACTGCACCGAGCGGGGCATGGAAGTCTGCTCGGATGCCGTCCAGACCTACGGCGGCTATGGCTACTGCCGGGAGTACCCGGTCGAACAGATGATGCGCGACCAGAAGATCAACCTCATCTATGAAGGCACCAACGGCATTCAGGCCATGGACCTGCTGGGCCGCAAACTCGGCATGAAGAAGGGCCTGTATTTCATGAATCTCCTGGGCCTGACCCAGGCCGCCGTCGCCGAAGCCAAGGCCAACGACAGCCTCAAGGCCGAAGCCGCCATCGTTGAGGGCGCGCTCAATGCCTGCGCGGGAACCGCCATGGCCTTTGCCAAGATGATGAAGACGACGCCTTTCGTTCCCCTGATCGGCGCATGCGACTACCTCAACTGTCTGTCCGACGCTCTCACGGGCTGGCTCCACATCTGGATGGCCAATGCCGCCGTCAAAGGCCTGGCCAATGCCGCCAGCGACCGGGACAAAGCTTTCTATTCCGGCAAGATTGAAGGCGCAAAATTCTTCATCAACCGCATCACCGGTCTGGTGCCGGCCAAACTGGAAAACCTGCAGAAGGACGAGCAGAGCGCGATGAACATCAGCGAAGAAGCTTTTGCCGTTTAACCGTATTTCAAACAGATCCAATGCAAGGAGGAACCGGAACCGTAACGGTTCCTCCTTTTTTCATCGAGCGTCTTTTGGCGGAAAGCCAATGAAAAAATCATTCAAATCCATCAAGCATACAGGGGGAAATAGATGATGAAGGATGTAGTTATTGTTTCAGCCTGCCGGACGGCAATCGGTTCGTTCGGCGGATCGTTGAGAGATCTGCATGTAGTGGATCTTGCGAGCGTTGCGATGAGAGAGGCCATCCGGCGGTCCGGCGTGTCTCCGGAGCTGATCGACGACGTCCGTTTCGGGAATTGTTTTGAGCCGTACAATTCACTGAACCTCACCCGGATCGCGGCGCTGAAGGCGGGGGTTCCGAATACGGCGGTTGCCGTCACGATCAACCGGGTGTGCATCTCGGGCATGGAAGCCACGATCTCCGGGATGGCCATGATTCAGGCCGGTCTGGCGGATGTGATCCTCGCCGGGGGTGCCGAACACATGTCGGGCATTGCCTATGCCGTTCCCGGCGCACGCTGGGGCTGCCGGCTGCAGAACAGCACGCTGGACGACCAGCTCATTGAGGGGCTGATGTGCGGATCCAGAATTCTTCCCGCTCCCGTGGACAGTCCTCTGGCCGGAGGGATGCCCTACGACCTTTACAAAGGCAAGCCCTATATCATGGGGCACACCGCGGAATTTGTCGCCCAGATGTACGGCATTTCCCGCGAAGAAATGGATGAGGTCGCGCTGCGCAGCCACAATAACGTGGAGCGTGCGACGAAAGAGGGGGATTTCGCCGAAGAAATCGTTCCGATCGAGATTCCGCAGAAAAAAGGTAAGCCGCCCAAGATTTTTGATAAAGATGAGCACTTCCGGCCCGGCATTACCCTGGAGGACTTAAGCAAACTTCCGCCGGCTTTCATCCCCAAAACCGGAAAGGTCACGGCGGGCAATGCTTCCGGCCTGAACGACGCGGCCAGCGCCACGGTCATCATGTCCATGGAGAAAGCGAAGGAACTGGGCCTCACGCCGCTGGCCAGAATCAAGGCGGTCGGATACGGCGGATGCGATCCGTCCGTCATGGGGTTGAGCCCCGTTCCCGCGGTTCGCAGCCTGATGAAGCGTTCCGGCCTGAAGCTGGAGGACTTTGAACTGATCGAGGTGAACGAAGCGTTCGCCGCCCAGTATCTGGGATGTGAAAAAGAGCTGAAAATCAACCGGGAGATTACGAACGTAAACGGCTCCGGAATCGGCCTGGGCCATCCGGTCGGCGCAACCGGCAACCGGATCATGGTGACCCTCATTCACGCGATGAAGAAGCGCAAAAAGACGCTGGGCCTTGCCACCCTGTGCGGTGGCGGAGGCGTTTCCATCGCAACGGCCATCGAAATGCTGTAGACGGTCCGAAAGGACGCGAGCATGCGCTATCAACTTCTTTTTTCGGAAGGCCGGATCGGACGCGTGATGCTTCGAAACCGGGTGGTTCTGCCTCCCCTGGAGGTGGGGATGGCGAATTTCGACGGAACCCCTTCGGAGCAGCTCGTCGCCTATTATGAAGAGCGGGCGAAAAACGGCCTGGGACTGCTGATCACCGGCATCACGCGCGTCAATGAATATCACGGCGCGGGTCTGCCGCGCCAACTGGCCATGACGTCCGACCGGCACATCCAACCCTTTTCCCGCATGGTGGAGCGGATTCACCGCCACGGCACGAAAATTTTCTGCCAGCTGCACCACCCCGGCCGCCAGAGCAATTCCCTGATGGTCGGATCCTGGCCTCTGATGGAGCGGATCGGCCGTCTTTGGCCGGGATACTGGAAGTATTTCTTCAAACTGGTGCCGGCGGCGGAGAAGTTCGCCCAAACCGGACTGGTGCCCGCCGTCGTCGCGCCTTCCGCCGTGGCCTGCGAGTATTCCCGGCAGAAAACGCGGGCCCTGTCGAAGCGGGAAATCCGAGGCCTGATTCAGGATTTTATCCGGGCTGCCCGCCGCGTTCAGCGGGCCGGGGGCGACGGCGTGGAATTGCACGCCGCTCACGGCTATCTCATCCAGCAGTTTTTGAGTCCCCATACCAACCGGCGGACGGACGAATACGGAGGGTCCCTTGATAACCGCATGCGGTTCATCCTGGAGGTCGTCAGCGGCATTCGCGGTTTATGCGGGACGGATTTTCCGGTGGTGGTCCGTCTGACGGTAGATGAGTTCTACCGTTTCATCGGCAAGCCCGGCCAAGGCATAGAACTGGATCAGGGCGTGGAGATGGCAAAACGCCTGGAACAGGCCGGCGTCGACGCCATCGATGTTTCTTCGGCCAGCTATGAAACCATGAATTACTGGCTGGAGCCTCCTTCCTTTGAGCCGGGATGGCGTAAGGATCTGGCCCGGGCCGTCAAGGAGCAGGTGAAGATCCCCGTCCTGGCCGCCAATGTGATCCGAAGTCCGGAACAGGCCGAGGCGCAGCTCAGGGAAGGGTGTCAGGATTTTGTTTGCCTGGGACGCCCGCTCCTGGCGGATCCGGCCTGGACCAGAAAAGCCGCCGAAGGGCGTGCACAGGATATCCGACGCTGCATCAGTTGCTTGTGGTGCTTTGAATCCTTTCTGACCAATGCCGCCAAAGGCGAGACGCTGGAGTGCGCCGTCAACCCCCGGCTGGGGCGGGAGCGGGAGACCGCCGAGCCGCAGAAGAACGGAGCGGGCCGCGTGGTGGTCGTCATCGGCGCGGGTCCGGCCGGACTCTCCGCCGCCGGGATTCTGGGGCTGCGGGGGTTCAGACCCGTCGTTCTGGAAAAGAACGCCGCCGTCGGCGGTCAGCTGCAACTGGCCAACAAGCCGCCCAAAAAGGAGAAGATCAACTGGTGCGTCGCCGACCTCGAGCGCGCCGCGTTGCAACACGGGGCCGAGATTCGTTGCCATGTCGAAGCTGCGCCGGCATCCGTGAAGGCTCTGGATCCCTATGCCGTCATCGTCGCCACCGGAGCAAAAGCAGTCATCCCGCCCGTCAAGGGCGTCGAGCTTCCGCACGTCTGCACCGTCACTGAAATCCTGAACGGCTCCGTCCGGCTCCAAAATCGGCGGGTCGCCGTGATCGGATCGGGGATGACCGGCCTGGAAACGGCCGAGAAACTGGCCGAAGACGGCAACCGCATTCTGGTGGTGGAAATGATGGACCGGATTGCGGCGGGCGTCCATGCGCAGCATGTGGACGATATTCTTCCTCGCCTGAAGGCGTATTCCACGGATTTCATCACCAGCCACAAGCTGACAGGGATTTCAGCGGACGGCATCACTCTCGAAAACATCGCCGATGGACGGCGCCGCGAAGAAAAGGCCGATGCCGTTGTCCTTTCCGTCGGCGTGCGCAGCGACCGGGCGCTGGCCGATCAGCTTCGGCCGCACTTTTCCAGACTTTTCATGATCGGCGACGCGCGGCGGGTCGGCCGCATTCCCCAGGCGGTGCGAGATGGTTTTGACACGGCTTGGAATTTGAGGTAAAAGAACCTACCTAGCGCATGACAGGAGGATCGGAGGATGAGCATCGTAAAAGACGTTCCATCCGGGACCAAGCCCTTCAAACGGGCGTATGTGGCTCTTTTTCTGTGGTTCACCGGCCGGGCCATTCAGGCGGCCGCAAAGGTCGATCGTGAGGTCCGAAAAGAATTTGAAAAGCTTCCCGATGATTTTACCTTTTCCCTGGGATGTCTGCCCGATGGACCCTGGATGGTGGTCGGCCGGGAAAAGGGTGTCGTGAAGTATCTGGGCGGCGATTCCCGGGGGCGCCCCGTGCAGGTTCGACTGGCCATCAAAAGCCTGGACGCGGCCTTTTTGATTCTCTCCTTCCAGGAAAGCACGGCGCTGGCGACGGCGCGCAACCGGCTGATCACCGACGGGGAAATCCCGCAGGCGCTGGCCATTATCCGTATCCTCGACATCGTGGAAGTTTACCTTCTTCCCAAATTGATCGCCTCTCTGGCCGTGAAGCGCTATCCTTCCTGGTGGCCTCTGGGACGCAAGCTCGGCGGTCGCATCGGGGTTTACACCCGTACGCTGCTGGGGATCTGACGAAAGGATTACGCTATGAATTCCGCCGCCGTTTTTTCCTTTACCTGCCCCGTCAAAATCAATTCCGGCAACCGGGCGCTGGAGCACCTGCCTTTTGAACTGGCCGGACTCAATGCTTCCAAACCGCTGGTCGTCGTAAACGCGAAAGCGGCCGGTCCGAAAGCCGTCCGGACGCTGCTCGCCGCTTTCGGCGATTCGGGAATGACGCCGGGGCTTTTTGAAGGGGTTTCGGAAGCGACCGATCTCGGTGTCGTGGACCATTTGAAAAACCTTTGTCTGGAAAAAAAATACGACGCCTTCATCGCGCTGGGCGGGGGGAAAGCCCCCGACATCGCCAAGGTGCTGAATCTGGCGGTTTCCCTGAAAACGCCGGACGCGCGCCGGCTTTCGCCGGAAACCCCCCTCCGCCATCGACTGATGCCGCTGGCGGTCGTCCCGACCGAAGGGGCGGACGGCCTGGAAACCTCACAGATCGCCTGTGTGGGCCGGATGGTTTTTTCCGGTGAGCGGCTCGCTCCCGCTCTGGCCGTACTCGATTTCCGCCTGGCGAAAGGGAAAAGCCGGATCCGGACGGCCGCGACGGGCCTTGCCGCCCTGGGCCGCGCCGCGGAGGCGCATATTCAGGCGGATCAAAACCCGTTTCGAAAAGCTTATTCCTTCGCCGCCCTCCGCTTTGTCCGGGAAAATCTGATGGACGCCGTCGCCGATCCGGGAAATCCAAAAGCGGCGCTCGCCTTGATGAATGCGGCGGCGATGTCCGGCTGTGCATTTTCCAATGCGTCGGCCGGGAGGCTCCACAAACTCGGTCAGGTGTTTTACGAATTTCTGGGCATCCCCCAGGGTGTGATTATGGGCATGTGCCTTCCCCGCGTGTTGGAAGATGAATTCAGGCAAAGCTCCGGGGATCCGGCGGCGCTTCTGCAGCCCCTCGCCGGAGACGAAGCCTTCGCCCGGACCCCTGCCGAAAAGCGTTCCGGAGAAGCGCTTTCCGCCCTGAAGCAATTTCTGGCGGCGCTCCGGGGCTCTTTGGGCAAAGAGCTGCCGCAGAACCTCAGGGAGGCGGGAGTGTCCGGCTTTCGGAGGGAAGAAGTCCTGGATCTGTTGAGAAAAGATGAAGACGGACCCTACCTGTGCGGCGTCGTTGAGTGGATGACCGACGGGGATCGGGAAAGGAAGGGGTGATTCCGATGCTGTTGCCGGATTATTATGAATTCTGCTGTCGTGTAAAAATCGTCGCGGGTCATGACGCCCTGGAACAAATACCGGATCTGCTCATCGAGCGCGGCGCCAAAAAACCGCTCATCGTCACGGACAAGGGGGTGGCCGGCGCGGGCCTCATCGATATCGTTTCCCGGGCGCTCGGAGACCGCGTGCACGCGGACCTGATTGCCGACGATGTTCCTCCCGATTCCGATCTCAGAGTGGTCAACCGGCTGGCACGCCTTTACCGGGACAGCGCCTGCGACGCGATCCTGGCCGTCGGCGGCGGTTCCGTCATGGACACGGCCAAGGGGATCAACATCGTCGTTTCGGAAAACGCGGAAGACCTGATGGCCTTCAGCGGCGTCGGTGCGCTCAAGCGCCCCCTCAAACCTCTGGTGGCCGTCCCAACCACGGCCGGCACGGGGTCGGAGGTTACGCAGGTGGCCGTCATCAAGGACCATGAGAAGCATTTAAAGATGGCCTTCGGCAGCTATTTTCTCCTGCCCGACATTTCCATCCTCGATTCCCGGATGACCCTGACGATGCCGCCGTTCATCACGGCCATGACCGGCATGGACGCCATGAGCCACGCCGTGGAAGCTTATTATTGCCTTCAGAAAAATCCGCTCTCCGACGCCCACTCCCTGGCCGCCGCCGGCATGATTTACCGCTACCTGCCGCGGGTCGCCGGGAACCCCGACGACCGCGAAGGCCGTCTGGCCATGGCGGTCGCCGCCTGCCTGGCGGGCATCGCTTTTTCCAATTCCATGGTCGGACTGGTTCACAATCTCGGCCATGCGACCGGCTCCGTCTGTGGAGTTCCCCACGGACTTTGCATGGCCATCCTGCTGCCTTACGGTCTGGAATACAATCTGCACAAGCGCGCAGACACGATGGGGGAGCTTCTGCTGCCCATCGCGGGAGGGCAAGTTTATCTGGCCACGCCTCCGGAGCAGAGAGCGGAAAAAGTCGTGTCCCTGATTCGCGGGCTCAACGAAGAACTCCACGCCATCACCGGCGGACGACACGCCCGATGCCTGCGGGAGATCATCGAGCGTGAAGGGAAGCCTTCGGTTCCCCGGGACGTGCTGCCGCAGATCGCCGCCGCGGCGCTGCTGGACGGAGCGTCCATTTATAATCCGGAAGACACGGATTACGAGGACAATCTGATGATTTTGGAGGCGGCCTGGGAAGGGAAACCTCTGGACCGGTCTCGCGTGAAAAAAGGCTGACGAACGAAAGGGAGAAGTCATGAACAAACCTTACATGGGAAAAATCCTCAAAGTGGATTTGTCCGGCGGGACCATGACGGAAGAAACCATTCCCGATGCCGTGTATGAACAGTATTTGTCCGGAATGGGGTTGGGAGCCTACGTTCTCTATAACGGCATCCCCGCAGGCGCCGACCCGCTGGGCCCGGACAACATGCTGGGCTTCTGTTCGGGATTGCTCACGGGAACCGGCAGTTTGTTTTCCGGCCGCTGGACGCTGGTCGGGAAATCGCCGTTGACGGGTTGTTGGGGCGACGCGAACTGCGGCGGCACCTTTTCCCCCGCCATCAAGCATTCCGGTTACGACGCCATTTTCTTTTCCGGCATCAGTCCCGCTCCCGTATATCTGTATGTGAAAAACGGAAGAGCCGAACTGAAAGATGCCTCCCATCTCTGGGGTCGCGACGCCGTCGAAACGGAGGAAGCGCTCAAAAAGCAGTACGGTTCCAAAGCCGCGGTCGCCGTCATCGGACCGGCCGGGGAGAAGCTTTCGCTGATTTCAGGCGTTTGCAGCGATAAGGGACGGATCGCCGCCCGGTCGGGCCTGGGCGCCGTCATGGGCTCCAAAAAGCTCAAGGCGGTGGTGCTCGACGGCGTGCAAAGAATCGGTGCCCGCGATCCGGAAGCCATGAAACGGCTGAGCCGGCATTGTCTGAAATGGGTCAATTTCCCTTTGCCCCTGCCGGGGTGGATGATGGGCTATGTCGGCGCTTTTCTGCGCGCCACGCCCGTCGTATTTCCCCAGGACGGCATCCTGTACTCCTCCATTCTACGGAAATGGGGCACGGGGGGCATGAACCAGGCATCCATTGAAATGGGGGATTCGCCCGTGAAGAACTGGGACGGCTCCAACCGCGACCTTCCCATGTCCCGGTCAAGGACCATCAATCCGGATATCATCAGGGGCACGGAAATCATGAAGTACCATTGTTATTCCTGCCCCGTGGGATGCGGCGGCATCTGCGCCACCAAGGGGAAATATCCCCATACCCACAAGCCCGAATATGAAAGCATTCTGGCGCTGGGCGGGCTGTGCCTGAATGATGATCTGGACAGCATCTTTTACTTGAACGAGTTGCTCAACCGTGCCGGCATGGATACGATTTCCGCCGGTGCGACGGCCGCGTTCGCCGTCGAGTGCTACGAAAGGGGCATTCTGACCAAAGAAGACACGGGCGGACTGGAGCTGAAATGGGGAAACACGGAGGCGATGGTCGCCCTCATTCAGAAAATGGTCGACCGGGAGGGCATCGGAGATCTTCTGGCCGACGGCACGAAAGTCGCCGCCCAAAAGATCGGCAGGGGAGCGGAAGCCTACACCGTCCACGCGGGCGGGCAGGAGCCGGCCATGCACGACGGCCGCTGCGATCCGGGCTTCAACGTGCATTACAGCCTGGAGCCGACGCCGGGCCGTCACACGCTGGGCGCCCATCTGTACTATGAAATGTTTCAGCTCTGGAAGCGCGTGAAGGGGATTCCCAAACCGGCGCCTCTTTTCACCAAGAGCAGAAAGTTCAGGGTCGATGAGGAAAAGGCACAGATGGCCGCCGCCTGCAGCAAGTTCATGAGCCTCGCCAACGGAGCGGGCATGTGCATGTTCGGCCTCTTCATCGGGGCCAAAAGGGTTCCGACGTTCGACTGGCTGAACGCAGCGACGGGCTGGGACCGGACGCCCGAAGATTACATGACCGTCGGCGAGAGGATTCAGACCCTGAAACAGGCCTTCAACGTCAAACACGGCGTCGAGCCGAAAAACAATTTCATCAGCAGCCGGGCTCTGGGCGTGATTCCCCAGAAGGAGGGCGCGAACAAGGGAAGATCCGTGGACATTGAAAAACTGGCGAGCGGATACTGGGAACAGTTCGGATGGGACGCGGCCACCGGCAAACCCAAAGAGGAAACCCTCCGCAAACTGGGAATACAATAAGAGGTTGGATATGGCCTATACGATCACGGAACAATGCAACGGTTGCGGCGCCTGCGCGCGCCTGTGTCCGGCCGGCGCCATCACGGGCGAAAAAAAGAAGCTCCATGTCATCCACAGGGCCCTGTGTATCGAATGCGGCGCCTGCGGAAGGATCTGTCCGCAGAACGCCCTGCGGGATCCGGCCGGCTCCGCCTGTACGATGATCAAACGCTCCGAATGGCTGAAGCCGAAGGTTCTGCTGAAGGTCTGCATCGCCTGCACCGTCTGCGTGGACGCCTGTCCGGTGGGGTGTCTGGCGATGTCGGACATTCCCCGGGTGAAGGGCGTGGACGCCTTTCCGTATCTGCGAGACTCCCGGGCCTGCATCGGGTGCGGGTTTTGCAGCCTGACCTGCCCGGCGGATGCTCTGGTGATGAAAAAACCGATCCCCGCCGCCCAAACGGTTTCCGTAGAATCCGCATAAGCCCGGGCCGGGTCGTGGGAAACTGTCCGCAGAGCCTGCTTTACCCCTGAAGACATCCATCCCGTTTGATTTCAAGACGCGGGAAATTTGCCGGTTGGTGTACGTGGCGCATGCACAAGGAAAAAATATCTCGGTATCCGATCGGCAAAATCATTTCCGGAGGCCAGACCGGTGCGGACCGGGCGGCCCTGGATTTTGCCATTGCCCGCAACATTCCTTACGGCGGCTGGCTTCCGAGGGGGAGAAGAACGGAAGACGGCGCCCTGGATTCGAAGTATCGCCTTCGGGAGATGCCGACGACGGACTATGCCAAAAGGACGGAGCAGAACGTTCTGGAAGCAGACGGCACCGTCATCATCTCCCACGGGTTTCCGGTGGCGGGATCGGCGCTGACCCTGGAATTCGCACGACGGCACGAAAGGCCCTGCCTGCACCTCGATCTCAAGGTGCTGTCCCCAAAACAGGCGGCGGAAACCCTCGTTTCCTGGCTTGGGGAAAACCGCATCCGCGTTCTCAACGTGGCGGGACCCAGAGCGGGAAGGGATCCCGCCATCTATCCGGCGGTGATGGATCTTCTGGAGCGGTCGATGGAGACCGGCAGACCGGTGGACGTCGTTTTGTCCGATGGATGAAGATGGAATCAACCTCCATGCCACATCTTCAGAGGAAAAATCCCCGGTCAGGCAACCTGCATGAGCGATTTGAGAGGGTGCCTTCGGCGAGAACGGCCATGTGCCCATGCGTTTTTGACGGAAGTTTGCCTTGACAAATATTTTTGGCCATTTTAAATTTCACACGAACCAATAAATTTTCCGAAGACAGAACATTACCGCAAGAGGAGACGAGGAAATGAAAAAAGTCGCAGGGTATGTCGTTTCGTTGTTGTTGCTGTTTGCCGTTTGGGGATGCGCCAACTATTACAAGATTGTCGATCCGGTATCCAAGAGTGTCTATTACACGCAGAGCATCGACAAGAAGGGAAACGGCGTCATCCAGTTTAAAGATCAGGTTTCGAAAAATCAGGTGACGCTGCCGCAGTCGGAAGTGATGGAAATCACGGAAGATCAGTTCATGGCCGGCACACGCGGTCAATAACGTTTCGGCCGTTTATGCCCTGCGGGTCGGTGCGGCGCGGAAATCCGCGCGCGCCGGGACCCGCAGGGCTAAGAGATTCACCCTTCGGTTCATCCCTTTACTGTTTTTAAAATCCTGAAAATGTCCCGGTCGTCCATGATTTTGGGAACCGGATAGGGGATGCATTCCCCGTGCACCGATTCCGCGATTTGGGGGAAATCGTTTTCCCGGAGTTCCGAAATGGTCTCGCCGATGCCGTAGGCGCGGTTAAAGCCGCGGATGGAGGCAATGAAAGATTCGGCCTTTTGAGACAGGCTCATGCCGGGTTTTGAGGCCTGAATGACATCGGCCAGTCGGGCAAGACGGCGGCTGACCGTCTCACCGTAAAACTCAAGAACCGGCGGCATCACGGCGCCGATGACCCGTCCGTGAGGCAGATGATACAGGCCGCCGATTTTATGGGCAAACGGATGGACGTAGCCGGTCAGCGCGCGGTTCAGGACAAGGCCCGCGTAATAGGAGGCGAGCAGCATCCGGCCGCGCGCTTCCAGGTCGCCGCCGTTTTGGTACACCCGTTCGATGTGGCCGAAAATCATTTGGACCGCCTTTTCCGAGTACGCATCGGAGAACCGGCAGTGCGCGCCGCCGATGTAGCCCTCGACCGCGTGCGAAAGAGCGTCCATGGCGGTGATGGCGGTGAAGAACGGCGGCAGGCCGAGGGTAAGCTCCGGATCGAGCACGATGATGTGCGGATGGATCAGGAAGTCATTGACCGTGTACTTGATGTTTTTCACGGTGTCGGTTATGACCGCGGCGCCGGTGGTTTCCGCGCCTGTGCCGGCGGTGGTCGGCACGGCAACGATAACCGGGAGTCTCTTTGGGAAGGGCAGCATGATTTTGAAGTATCCTCCCAGTTGCTCGGCCGTCTGTCGGGGCCGAACCGCCCTTCCGGCAACGACCTTCGCGCAGTCCATCGGCGAGCCCCCGCCGAAGCCGATCACGGCGTCGCAGCCGTGTTGAATGTACAGTCCGTAAGCTTCTTCGACATTTTCAATGGTGGGATTCGGCTGCACGCCGTCGTAAATTGCGCAGGGCATGCCGGCGGATTTGAACGCTTCCAGAAGACGGGCGGGCAGACCTTTCTCCATCAGCACTCGGTCCGAAATCAACAGGGGTTTTTGGATTTTCCGGCGCTTCATCCGATCGGGGAGCTGCTCCACGCTCCCGGGCCCCTGCAACACCAGGCTTTTGCGGGAAGGTGCAACATACATGAGGCAGACTGCGGCGGTCTTCAGGGTTCTGAGCAGCGGCTTCCGGAAAGGAATCATCTTCGTTTCTCTCCCTGCGGGCGAAAGGTAGAGTGCCTTGGAGTCGAGGTCAGTATAGAAGGAAAGAACGGGACTGTCAACGAGAAGGCGCGATACCCGGGTTCCTGCGGGCGCAATATTTCATTGACAGAAAAGTGAAGTTTTCCTATGCTCCGTTGCCCGTAAACGGGGAGTCCGCATCCGAAGAGGGATCCGTCGGCAAAGACCGGCCCCCCGAAGCGGGCGGGTCCCCAGGAGGCTCCTTTGAATCTTCAGAAGGGTGATTGCGTGATGAAAGAACGAAACCGGAATGATTTAATCCATTTGAGAAGAGTTCAGCTGACCCGGGCGGCGTACAAAGTCGTCGGCGAAAAGGGCTATTCGGATTTCACCATCAAGGACATTGCCAGGGAAGCCGGTCTTTCCACGGGCCTGGTCCACTATTATTTCAAGAACAAGGAAGATCTCCTCTTTAAGCTGCTCAAGGGAATGAACGACAATCTCAAAAACGATCTGGGCAAAGCGCTTTCGACGCTGGAAGATCCTCGCGAGAAACTGCTGGCTTTCTGCAACGAGGCTTTCGACCTGGTGCATAAGGAAAAAGCGTATTTCGGCGTACTGGTCGATTTCCTGGCCCAGATCAACCGCAACAAACGGCTCCGTCAGGCGATGATGAAGCTTTTTCAGAGCTACCGCGATGAGGTTGAGGTCATTCTCCGGGAAGGCGAGGCCAGGGGAATCTTTGCGGTGAAGGATATGCGCTTTACGTCGGTCACGGTGGTCTCCCTGATTCAGGGGACCATTTTCCAGCACCTCATCGACCAGGAGGCTTTCGATTATTCCACCTACACCGAGAAAACGAAAAAACAGATTTTTGATCTGGTCACGAAGGACCTGTAGCCCCCGAGCCGGAGGCCTTGCGGGGCGCATGCGGCAGGGAATTCATGAAGCCGCATCGGCCGCTTCCTCGCGGCAAACTATCGCTTGACAACCTAAAACGGACACCCTATAGTTTTGCACCACAACAGGGAACCTGCGGAATGCCGCCGGCCTGTTCATCGTCTCGTTTCCGGCGCAGTCCGGAAGCGGAGAAAAGAGGGACCATCCATGAGCAGAGAATACAAATCGGGTACCTACTGCATCGAGGTCAAATGCCCCAAGCACAAGGATCTGGAAGGCCTTACCGGAGCCGCCTACCTCAAAAAAAAGAAAGTGCACTGCAAGACGTGCCTGGCCTGGAGATTTTTCAACTGGGCGAAAGACAACCAATGGCGCATTATCCATACCTGGCCCGAAATTTCCAACAAGCAGCTGGCCGCCATGATCAAGGGGATTGATCCGGTTCGGGTCGAGGATTTGACCGAAGAAGAAATCATGTGCCTGTAGCGGAGACGGCCGTGCCGTCGATTTCCCCCTCGTGGGCGTTGTTTGGCGAAGACGGATGAATCGGCGAAAACGCCGTGAAGGATTTTGTGCGTTTCCGTGCCGATCCGTTGGGCGGACGGTTCCTCTTGCTTTGACCCCCCAACGGTCGGTGTCGAACCTTCCCATTCAGAGACCCGGCCCATGAATTTTTTCCACTTCCAATACGGTCCCGGCCGCAATTTCGTGAGGCAGGCGGTTCGACTCGCGTGGCCGGTGATTCAGGCGGGGAAACGGCTCAGCAATGTCCCCGTTTTGAAATGGCTGATTTATCTTTTTTTCATGCGGCCGTTCAATGAAGTGAGTTCCATTCCCCTCCAGATCGACGTTCGGGGGCCGGAAAACGTCGCGCTGCCCCGACGCATCGTCAAAAGACTTCTGGCGGAAGTGGAGGAGCTGTTCATCTTTGACGAATGCATCTGCCGAAGGCACAACAAAGTGTCCCATCCGCCGCAGGACATCGGGTGCATGGCGCTGGGACCCGCCGTCCGGCGGATTCATCCCAGCCATGGAAGAAGGGCTACCCGGGAGGAAGCGTTTCGCCATGTGGATCGCGCCGCCGAAGCGGGCCTGATCGCCAACGTTGCCCATGTGTGGATGGATCCGGTCGCTTTTCAGACGAGATTCCATGATCTCATGTTCATCTGCTACTGCGACGACACCAACTGCCTGTATCGCACGTATATGAAGCACCGGGGTCCCTCCCTGCAGGGTGCCTATCAGAAACTTCCCGGCCTGTCGGTTCGGGTGGATCGTGACGCCTGCACCGGCTGCGGCGCATGCGTCAAGCAGTGTTTCCTTGCGGACATCACCCTGGTCAATGAAAAGGCGGTAATCGGAGATTCCTGCGCCGGCTGCGGCCGCTGCGTGGAATGTTGTCCCGAGCAGGCCATCTCCCTCGACCTGCAGAACGAAGACGTCCTGTATGCGGATCTGGTCCGGTGGATTCGGGGCGTTTCAGATCTGCCGATCCCATCCGCCGGAAAAGGACGTTGATATGAAAACATTCGTGTTCCTGAGCGGTCTTCTCAATGGGTTGCTGGGCATTCTTTTCACGATGCCCGGCCTGATTCGCCTTACGGGTATCGAGCCGCCCGATCCTCCGTTCTGGCTGATGTTTCCCGCCGTTTTCCTTTTTTTCCTCGGTATCATCCTGATGGTTTGTTCCCGGGATTTGGAGAACCGCGCCACCCTTGTCTTCTGGGACGGGATGTCGCGCGTCGCCGCCTTTGCCGCGTGTTTATGGTTTGGGCTGTATGCCGGGATGGGGATCCCGATTGTGCTCGCCGCGCTGGGTGATCTGGCCGTTGCGCTGGTTTATTTTATCGGACTGCCCCGCGCGCTCGACCGAACGTTCATGAGCATTCTTCTGGACAGGCGTGGTTGAGGATGCCGGAAAGGAAAAGGGATTTACCGTGGGAAAACGGCCCAAGTGGTACCTGACCTTTCTGGCGAGCCTCTGGAAGCTTGCCTACCTGAAGCCGTCCGTGCCGGTTTTCGGCGGACTTATGCACCGGATCCGGGTAAAGGCGACGACGCCGGATCAGCTCAATATCTCCTACCTGCCCGTCAACGCGCTGCTCAACGTTGAAAGCCTGCCCCTGCCGGTGGTCATTCTGGAAGGTATGATCCGCCGTTCGGAGCACCGCGTCATTACGCATCGCTGCACATGCCGGGACGCCTGGAAATGCAAGAAGTACGACCGGAACATCGGCTGCATTCACATCGGACTTCCCACGGCCGAGGAAGATACCACCGTGGCGCATCATGCGTCCGCTGAAGAAGCGATCGCGCACCTGCACAAGGCCCTGGCGGCGGGCCTGGTTCCCTTTATCGGACATGTTTCGGCGGACAATACCATCTGGAACGTATCCCAAGACCGGCCGTTCACCACGGTTTGCTTCTGCTGCCCCTGCTGCTGCACGAATTTCGACTATTACCGTCACCTTCCACCCGAGGCGCAAGCCTGTATCCATCGTCTGTACGGCGTGACGGTCTGTGTGGATCAGGACGCCTGCACCGGATGCGGTCAATGCGCCTCGGTCTGCTGGACCGGCGCCGCGGTTGTCGGCGGTGGAAAATCCCGGATCGACCCGGCGTTGTGCAAGACATGCGGCCTCTGCGCGCAGGCTTGTCCGAAGCAGGCGATTCACGTTTCCGTGGAGAATGTCGAAGCCACGGTCAATGATCTTCTCGGGCGGATCGACCGGGATGTCGGGGGGCTTCCGGTTACGTCCTACCGGGAACTGAAGGAAACGAGGCCGGCGACCGCTTTCTACCCTGCGCGGAAAGGCCGGAGAGGATGATTGCATGCATGAATTGCCGGTGATGAAGAGCATTCTGGATATCGTTTTGCAGCAGGCCAGGATTCACAATGTCCGAAGCGTCCTTGCCGTTCACCTGGAAGTCGGCCGGCTGAGCGACCTGGAAGAAGAGTGGATGCAGCGCTATTTTGACTATCTCAGCAAAGATACGATCGCCCGGGATGCAAAAATTAAAATCCAGTGGAACCCCATTGTGTTCCGATGCGAGTCCTGCGGCGAGTCCTTCGATGTGGAGCGGGAAAACCTGCGGGATTTGGCCTGTCCGTTCTGCGGCCAAAAGAGCCTGTCTCTTGTTTCCGGCCGCGAATACCGCATCCGGAATCTGGAGGTGATCTGAATCCACGCAGCCGGCGACAAAGTTTTATAATCCAAGAAACTGAATCGCGGCTCCGCAAAGACAAATCGATCCGCCGGCCGCCGCGTGGGTAAATCGCTCCATCCTTTTCAGCGGAAGACGGTTGAGCCCCCAGAACGAAGAGATCACAACGGCCAGCATGGTCAAAAGGGTCGCTGCGCTGAATACGGCCGTAACCAGGACCACGCCCCATAGATTCTCCTTTGCCGCCGGATACCGGAGGATCGGAATCAGCGGCTCGCAGGGGCCGAGTACGAAAATGATAAAAAGCACCCAGGGCGTAAGATGGCCCGTTTCTTCCCCTTCGTGAAAAGGGGAGTGTTCTTCCGTGTGGACGTGCGGGTGAATGTGCGTGCAACCGTCGGAGTGGATGTGAAGATGTTCATGGGGCCTGTGCCGCCGGGCCCGCCGAAGGCCCCAGACAAAATACGCCAGCCCGAAGGCCATCCAAGCCCACGCGGCCAGATTGCCGCGAAAGGATTCGATGGCGGTTAATCTTGTAACCGTGATTCCCGGTGCGATGCCGGCCAACCCCAGCCCGACGGAGCTTGCCGCGTGCCCCATGCCGCACGGTAGGGTAACTCAGAAAACCTTCGCGATCGACCATTTCCGTGCTTTTCCCATGACCACGAAGGGAAGATAATGGTCGGGGCCCGGCAGGGTGTGAAAAAAGCCGATGAACGCGGCTGTCCCAAGCAGAAGGATCATTCCCTGGGACATGACGGTTTCGGCTCCTTTCCGCAGGCTGAAAAGTCATCCATCTCTTTTTTCAGCCAGGCGATCCATTGTGCGATGCCCGCGCCGGTTTTGCAGGATACTTCAAAAATGTTGATGCCGGGCTTCAGCGTCAGAATTCTCTCGCGTGCCGCGGCCATGTCAAAATCGCTCTGCGCCAGATAATCGATCTTGTTGATCAGCAGGGCATCCGAGACCGTGAACATGAGCGGGTATTTCAGCGGTTTGTCGTCGCCTTCCGGTACGCTGAGGATCATGACGTTTTTGTGGGCGCCCGTGTCAAATTCGGCGGGACAAACCAGGTTACCGACGTTTTCAATGATGATCAGATCCAGGTCTTGGGCGGGCAGGGCATCCAGTCCCTGCGTGACCATGGTTGCATCGAGATGGCAGAAGCCGCCCGTGCGCAGTTGAACGGCGGGAATTCCTCCGGCCGCCACTTTTTCGGCGTCGACTTTGGAATCGATATCGGCCTCGATGACGCCGAGCTTCGCGCTGCCTTTCAGGCCTTCCATCGTTCGGAGGATGAGGCTGGTTTTGCCGGATCCGGGGGAGGACATCAGGTTCAACAGCAGGGTTTTCGTATCGGAGAGCTGCTGACGAAGGCTTTTTGCGACACGGTTGTTGTCCGCCAGAATGTCTTCTTTGACTTCGATCATCCGCACATCATCGGCCATGTCGTCCCCCGTTTTCGGTTGTCAGCGTTGCATGACTTTCATAAAGGCTTCCAGTCTTCCCTTCTCCTGGAGAACTTGGATCGCCATTTCCTGCGTTGTTGCGGGAATGGCCGGAACCGGCTTTCTTTCCGTAAGCCCCATGGCGCCGGAGGGACAGGTGGAAACGCAAAGACCGCACCCGATGCATTTTTCTTCATGAACCCAGGAGACCTCTTCAACGATCTCTATGGCATGCATCGGACAGCGCTCATCGGCGCACAGGCCGCACCCGATGCAGTCATCGCGTTTAACGAATGCCGCAAAGCGGCTGGGAGCGAAAGCGTGGGGATGATCCAACTGCGTTCTCGCCCGCAGGATTGTGCAGCAGCACGGGCAGCAGTTGCAGATCACGCTGGCTTTGTCCGCGCTGTTGTTGCTGGTGTGGACCAGTCCGGCTTCCTCCGCCTGATCCAGAACCCGGATGCCCTCCGCCTTGCTGATTTGGCGCGCGAACCCGCGCTCCACGAGAAATTCACCCACGCCGTCGAAGATGAGGCACACCTCTTTCGGTTTATCGCATTGGGCGACGCTGATCCGGCAGGCGCATCGGGTCAGAGCGACGTAGCCTGAGTTTTCAATCAGGCGCCTGACCTCGTCATACGGATGGACCTGTTGTTCCGGCGTCACGGATTTTTCCACGGCGACCACTCTCATCATGGGCGTGGGATTGCCGGCAAAGGAAGCGCCGAGGCTTTCCGCGTGGTAGGCTTCCCAGAGTTTCGCCAGGCGGTCGTGCATCGGGGTGCCGCCGCCCTTCATGAAAGGAAACTCGAAGACGCCCGGAATGAGGGGAACCAGGCCGTACCGTTTTTTGCCGCTCTGGTTTTTTGAAAAAATGACGCCTTTGTCGGCCATGGATTCCAGGTGAAGGGTCGCCGCCGTTTCATCGATGCCTGCGGACCGGGCAAGGTCTGCGGGGCTTTTGGGTTTGAAGCTCATGCAGACGGCGACGGCCGCCTCCTCCGGCGTGAAGAGGAGGCGGAGAATCTCATGGATGGCGTCTCCTTCGGGCGCGGTCGAGGGGTGGGAATCCAGAATCATCCTGAGTTGCTCGTAGATATCCATCCGCTGTCTCCTGCAGACGTCGCCTTTACAGGCACATGATTTCGTCTTCGGTCAAGTCCTCCACCCGAACCATATCCAGGCCTCTGAGCCTTGCGGCCAGCTCTTTGTTCGACATCTGGGGCAGAGAATGAACGATGCGGAATTTTTTTTCCTTTGACCAGTTGAAAAACTTCCAGGCCTCGCAATCTTTGCAGTGCACCTGTTTTTTTCTGAGGTATGCGTTTCCGCTGAGCTTCTCGATCGCTTTGTGCTTGCGGCACTTGATGTCCTTGCAAAAGGTTCCGATCCGGTATTCTTTTTCCATGTGAAATCCCTCTTTTCTCCGGGGCCGGCGGTTGCCGGCGCCGACAGGTTGATGGGCCATATTTTTGATGGCGCCGTTTTTCCCGAATTTTATAGGCGGTCTGATTTTGCTTGTCAAGCGATAGTTCGAACGCTTGAAAATCCTGTTTTGCCCTGCGGCGTTTTTGTGCTACACGACATCCCGAGGTTCGCGAATTCATCACGCGTCGGCGCCGATCCGGCAGACCGCGGAGGAGGGGAGGATGTTGAGAAGTCGCCTTCTCTTGAAATTTCAAACAGCCCGTTTTCATGGAGGGGAAGGCAATGAAACTGCGCGGGCTCCTGATGATCGAACACCGGTTGATTGAAAAAGTGTTTTCCGCGGCCGAACAAAAGGCAAGGTCCATGACCGGGATGGGCTATTCCCCGGCATGGGTTGAAGCCGTCGTCGATTTTATCAAAACGTACGCGGACCGCACGCATCACGGAAAGGAAGAAGACATCCTGTTTACGGAACTGGCGAAGAAAAAGCCGGATCAGGACCATCTGCGCATCATGAATGAATTAACCGAGGAGCATCGGCAGGCGCGGGTGAAAGTAAAGGAAGTCGTGGAACTGAACGAAAAATTCAAAAACGGCGATCGAGCCGTCGTTCCGGCGATTGCGTCCATCCTGCTTTGGCTGGCAGCGTTCTACCCGGTCCACATCCGGAAGGAGGATGCCGTGTTCTTCCCCGCGGCGGAGTCCTATTTCCGAAAGGACGAACTGGAGGACCTGTTGAACCGGTTTTACGAATTTGATCGCACGATGATTCATGAAAAATATCAGAAAATGTATCAGGCCATCCGGTCCTGAAAACCATGCCGTGCCCCCATCTCACCCGGCGACGCAAACCGCCGCCGGCGAAGGGCCGGTCGGCGACGTCAAGACCGCGGCGGCTCGGGAAGACGCGGATCCCCGCGTCTGCGGACTGCAGGACGCGGTAAAGCGCGGCTGGTACCGGCTCCAGACCGGAGAGCTGTTCGCCGGGTTTCAGATAACCCCACAGGATGTAGTGCTGGATGTAGGGTGCGGGGAGGGTAACGCCGCTCTGTTTTGCGCCCGTCAGGGGGCTCACGTTGTTTTTTCCGATTCGGATGCCGGCAAAATCAAGGCACTCGCGGAGAAAATGAAGGATACCAACGCAAGAAAGTATGAGGCGTTCATCAGTGATTCTCTGCCCCTTCCGCTGCCGGACGCGTACGCGACAAAAATCCTCTGCACGGAAATGCTGGAGCACACGCCGGAGCCCGAAAAAATCATGGCGGAGCTGGTTCGGGTAGGCAGGCCCAACGCCCGTTATCTGATCACCGTGCCGGATGCCCGCTCGGAAAGACTGCAGACGCCCGTCGCGGATCCGATTTATTTTACGGCGCCCAACCATATTCAGATCTTTGACCGGAATCGATTCCTCAGACTGGTGAAGGATGCGGGGCTCGCGGTGCTGAAGTACGATACCTGGGGGTTTTACTGGACGGTCTTCATGTCGCTGTTTTGGCTCGCGTACCGGAAGGATCGCCTGCAGGGCGCCGTTCTGGACAACATCCGTCCCCCCTATGCACCGGTTTTGCAAAGCTGGGCCAATACGTGGTCGCAGGTCATGGAGCTGGAGGGATCCGAGGCCCTGATGGAGTCCTTTGACCGGTATCTGCCCAAAACGCAGGTGATCGTCGCTGAAAAACAATAAATCGGTAAAGACGGCACGGCGGGTGGAAAGCTTTTTCGGAAGCCGGCCGCGACGCGAAGCTCGGATGCCTCGACGCTCTGATTATCGGGGCAGCAGACCGCGGAGGAACGCCCCCGCGCGGCTCGCCTGTCCGCGAAGCGCGTCCATAACCGGGTGGGCCGGATGCTCGGGGCAGGTTTTTCCGGGCGCGGTTCCCTGAAGGTAGGCTTCCTGAAAGGTTCGGGGGCATAATGGCGTGGCCAGGTATCCGGAATCCGGATCGATCAACGCGGTTTCAATCCCCTCCGGAGCGGCGACGGGCCGCGGTCCGGACTGGGAATAGAAGGAACGCATAAAACGCGCGTGAATGCGCAGCGCCCCGGCGGCGCCGGTCAGGCCGGTGTCCGCTCCGGAATCATACCCCACCCACACGGCGCAGACGATGTCGGGCGTATAGCCCACAAACCAGGAATCCCGGTTCCCGTTGGTCGTTCCGGTTTTTCCCGATACGGGGAAATCGATCTGCAGAAGACGGGCCTCGCCGGCCGTGCCGCGCTCCACAACCCCTTCCAGCGCGTAGCCGGTCAGATACGTTATCCGCGGATCAAAAACCTGCTTGCGTTTCATTTTTCCGGACCAGACCCGGTCTCCGTCCGGCGTTGTCACGGAAAAAAGGGCAAACCGTTCAAAGCGAGTTCCGCCGGAAGCAAGGGTCGCGTAGGCATAGGCAAGCTCGAGGGGCGACACTTCAAAGCTGCCCAGCGCCATGGAGGGAACGGGCAGAAGGGGGCTGACGATGCCGGCCTCCCGGGCGGTTTTTAAAACTTCTTTGAACCCCACGTCGGAGGCCAGCCGGACGGTGGCGGTGTTGACGGAATCTTCGATAACCTTCCGGAGCGTGATGTTGCCGTAAGCCTTGTTTTCAAAATTGGTCGGCGTCCACATTCCTTCGGGTGTGGAAAGTGAAATCGGTTTTCCGGAAACCGGCGTGGAGAGCGTCCAGTGGCCGTGCTTTGTGAGCGATTGGGAGAGCGCCGCCAAAAGGACAAAGGGCTTGAAAGCGCTTCCCGGCTGGCGCAAAGCGTCCACCGCCCGGTTGAATCTTGTCTGCGCGTAGTTGCGTCCGCCGACCATCGCCGTGATGAATCCGGTTTTCGGATCGACGGCGACCAGCGCCGCCTGCAGCGGCTCACCGGCTCCATGGGCCGATTTTTCGATGGTTTCGAGGCCGCGGGCAACCGCATCTTCCGCGGCGGTCTGTTGAATAGAATCAAGAGTGGTGTAATACCGGTATCCGGTATGATAGAGTCGCTCCTCGCCCAGCTCTTCTTGGGTGATCCTCAGAATGTAATCGATAAAATAGGACGGGAGGCGGGCGGGGGGCGCTCCGGCGTGGATTCTTACCGGCGCCGCCGAGGCCCGTTCGAACTCCGGCTGTGTGATCCTGTCCAGTTTCCTCATTCTGGACAGGACTTTACCGCGCCGCTGCATGGCCGTCCGGGGATTTCTGGCAAGGCCGTACCGGTTCGGGGCGTGGAGGATGCCGGCGAGCAGCGCCGCCTCCTCGAGGGAAAGGTCCCGCGCGCGTCTGGAAAAATAAAAGCGGGATGCTTCGTCAACGCCGTAAATGCCCTGATCGCCGGCCTGTCCCAGATAAATTCTATTCAGATACATTTCCAGAATCTGCCGTTTGGAGTAGCGCAGCTCCAGCGCCAGTGCGAGTTCCATCTCCCGCAACTTGCGCGCGAAAGTTTTTTGGGGGGAAAGGAAGACGGTTCTCGCCAGCTGCTGCGTAATGGTGGAGGCGCCCTGGACCAATCGTTTTTCACGCAGATTGACCCATACGGCCCGTCCGGCCGCGAAAGGATCGATTCCGAAGTGATGGTAAAAGCGCTTGTCTTCGCAGGCGATGACCGCGTTTTGCAGGTAAGGGGAAATTTCGGAAAGAGGGACCGGCGCGTGAAGCGCCATTTTGGGCCCCGTCAGGCGGCCGATTTCCTCCGGCTCAAGGCGGATCGAATGCAAAGGTTTGCCGTCCGGGGAGACCAGCGAAGCCACCCGTCCGTCGTCGAGTGCGATGTCCACCGGCCCGGACGGCATCGAACGACCGTTTCCTTTCGTGTCACGAAGAAACAACCTCATCCGATCCCTGGTTCGCGAAAAAGTCCCGGGTTTGACCGGCTTTTCCTGTACCTGCCGGTAGGAAAGCCGGTTCAGCCGTTCGGTCAGGCGGAGATTGCCCGGGTGATCCCCTTTCCGGATTTCCAGCGGTCGGCCGTAAAAGATGGTAGGCGATGCCTTGGCGCCGTCAATCCCTTTGCCTGCCTCAATGTACGCAAAGATGAAGTGGATCAGCAGACCGGCGGCCGCCAGCCCAAAAAGGATTCGTCGAATCAATGCGTCCTCCCCGCCTCTTGTCGGATAAGACGACGGTCGGTAAATCGTTTTTTCACCCGGGAATCTTACGGATAATGTGGCCGGATAGCAAGAGAAATCCCGTTTTCCCGCAGGGGCCTTTTCAAAAAGAACGCGATCTTTTCCGGCATCTTCATCCCGGGAAAACCCTGGTCCGCATGGGTTGCCCCGTCGACTCGGCCGAAGGATGGATTTTCAGGAAAGCTTTGTCTCGATTTGAGCGTTGACAGAAAATGCGATTGCGGATATTCGTGCTTCATGAAAATCAATCAACTTCCCGTGCCGGTTCTCACGCACGGCCTTGTGCCCCTGGTTCACCGGCTGATCCTGTTTCACACCTTTTTGATTCGCACGGAAGTAATCGACGAAGAGGTGATCACCTCCCGTCTGGACCGTGGAGAAAAGGGAATTGTGGCGATCTGGCATCAGCGCCTGTACGGAGTCATCGGGTATGCCAAGGCGGCAAGCCGATACCGTCCTTCGGCCATCATCAGCCGAAGCCATGACGGCGATCTGATCAGCACGCTGGTCCGCCGCCTCCATTTCCGCCCCATCCGCGGTTCCAGCTCCCAGGGTGGGAAAGAGGCGCTCGCCGCCATTGTGGAGGATCTGAAAGAGAATCCTCTCGCCATCCATGCCGTAGACGGGCCCCGGGGTCCAGGCGGCACCGTTAAGGCCGGTTTGATCCGCATGGCTGAGCTTTCCGGCGCGAAAATCTTTCCGGTTTACGTCTCCTTCAGCCGCGCCTGGCCTCTGCGGAGCTGGGACCGCTTTCTGATTCCCAAACCCTTCAGCCGGGTCCGGATCCGCTGGGACCAGCCCATCAATGTTCCTGCAGGGATGGGGGAAAGCGAATTTGAAGCGGCCCGGCGGACGCTGGAAATCCATATGCGGCAAAACCAGATCGCCGATGACCGGTCTTTCGGCTGGGAGGATCTGCTTCTGGGCCGCCGGTAGACTCCTGTTGCAGGCCGGTCGCCGTTCCCCGTACCCCGTTTTCTACTCACAAAGCCAAGTCCGGAGAAGCGTTTTTCTGAAAGCGACATTTCCGTCGTACCCCGACGACAAATAAGACGTCCGGCCCGAAACCGGCACCCGTCTTCATTTTTCGGGTACGCACCGGATGGGAAGCCAAAAATCCGGAGACATTCGGGTCGTCGGCTTGGACGACGCCCAAAGGCCGGATCCATGGACGTTCAACAAAATCCATCAGTTGCGTAAAATGCCGCTCATGGCACGCGGATTGCTGAATGGTTCAGACAATTGAGGCCGTCCGCTCTTTAGATCCGCAGACCAGCAGCATCGTCATGAGGAAGCCGGCCGGCAGCCGGACAAGCGCAGGGGGAAAGCAAATGCTGACGTCGTTGAAACTACTGGATGTAATGGCAAACAATTCCGAAGCCATTGCCCGGAACTGGGCGAAAGATGTTGTCCAGAACGCCAGGACGCCCTTCTACCACGATCTCCATGAAAATCATCTCATTCCCCAGGCGGCGGATTTCTACCGCAAACTGAGCAGCGTCTATCCGCTGAAAGACCCTTATCCCGCAATCCGTGATTTCATGTCCAAATTCGCCGTAAAACGCTTCCGGGAGGAAGTGCCGCTGCAGGAGGCGCTGTATGCCGTCATCCTGATGCGCCGCCACATCTGGCTCTACGCCGAGTTTCAGGCCATTTTCGTTACCATTCTGGGTGAACAGCAGGCGCTGGAAAGCCAGACCCGGACGATTTTGATTTTTGATTACATTATGTATGTCCTGACGGATCAATACATGGCATTAATGGGAGACGCTCCCAAGAAAAAATAAACGAGGTGAACGAACCGTGGCCGAGCAAATCAATCAGGGAAGAGTCTTATCCGTTCGCAGCAGCGTCGTTGACATTCACTTTCCGGTCGCCCCGCCGATCCGCAACGTGCTGAAGGCTGGCGAGAAGGGGGATGTCGTCATCGAGGTATTCACGCAACTGGACAGCAACACCATCCGGGGCGTTGCGCTGACGCCGACGCAGGGCCTGGCCCGCGGCGCCGTTGTCACGGACACCGGCAAACCCTTTGAAGTGCCCGTGGGGAGCCCGCTTTTGGGAAGGGTGTTCAATGTTTTCGGCAACACCATCGACAAAAAGGGCGATGTGGAGGGCTGCGAGCTCCGGTCCATCCACCGCGAACCCATTCCGCTTCGCGACCAGTCCACCGTCTCCGAAATCTTTGAGACCGGCATTAAGGCCATCGATGTCCTGGCGCCCCTGGAACGTGGCGGCAAGGCGGGGCTCTTCGGCGGCGCGGGCGTCGGCAAGACCGTTTTGATCACGGAGATGATTCACAACACCGTCAGCGGCCACGAAGGGATGAGCATCTTCTGCGGAATCGGCGAACGCTGCCGCGAAGGCGAGGAGCTCTACCGGGAAATGGAGGAAAGCGGCGTTCTGGGGAACACGGTCATGGTGTTCGGCCAGATGAACGAACCGCCCGGCGCGCGCTTCCGCGTCGGACATGCGGCGCTGACCATGGCCGAGTATTTCCGGGATGACGCCAAGCAGGACGTGCTGTTGATGATCGACAATATCTTCCGTTTCATCCAGGCGGGCATGGAAGTGTCGGGCCTGTTGGGACAGCTGCCGTCCCGGCTCGGGTATCAGCCGACGCTCGCCACGGAACTGGCCGAGCTGGAGGAGCGCATCTGCAACACGAAGACCGGCGCGATCACGTCCATTCAGGCCGTGTACGTGCCGGCGGACGACTTCACCGATCCTTCGGCCGTGCACACGTTCGGACACCTGTCCGCGACCATTGCGCTGTCGCGCAAGCGCGCCAGTGAGGGATTGTATCCGGCCATCGATTTGCTGCAGTCCGGCTCCAAAATGCTGATGCCCAACATTGCCGGGGAGCGCCACTACAAAATCGCCCAGGAAATCCGCAAGACTCTCGCGGTTTATGAAGACCTCAAGGATATTATCGCCATGCTGGGCATCTCGGAGCTGTCGCGTGAAGACCAGCGCACCGTATTCCGCGCGCGCCGGCTGGAGCGGTTCTTTACGCAGCCTTTCTTCGTCACCGAGCAATTTACCGGCACGGCCGGAAAAATGGTTTCCCGGGAAGAAACGCTCAACGGATGCGAGCGGATCCTGAATGACGAATTTGCCGATTATCCGGAGCGTGCACTGTACATGATCGGATCGATTGAAGAGGCGAAGACGGAACATGTTGCTTAAAATTTTATTGCCGGCGGAAATCATGATGGAGCGCGAAGTCAGGAAAATCGTCGCGGAAGCGGAAAACGGCTCTTTCTGCCTGATGCCGAACCATATCGACTTTGTCGCCACGCTGGCGCCGGGCATTTTTTCGTATGAACCGGCCGAGGGCGGCCAGGAACTGCTGGCCATGGATGTCGGCACGCTGGTGAAAAAAGGAGCGGACGTCCTGGTGTCCACGCGCAATGCCGTGAAGGCGGCGGAACTGGGAAAACTCAAACAGGTAGTGGTGGAGCAGTATGACGCGCTCGACGAGCGGGAAAAACTGGTTCGCTCCGCCGCGGCAAAACTGGAGGCGTCGCTCATCCGGCGATTCGTGGAACTGAAGTAGGGCGCGATCCCCGATTGCGCGGGGACTTCAATCGAGCAAGGAAGGAATTTGAACATGGTCGAAATACGACGAACCACCAACCGGCGCCGACAGATGGCGGATCACTTCGCGGAAAAGGTAGCCCAGCGGGAGGCGCTGCGCATCAAGGGCCTCAAGCATAAAAATGAAACCGTCTGGTTCGGCCTCGGGATGTTCGGCATCGTCGGATGGGCGGTGGCGATTCCCACGCTGATCGGCGTAGCCCTGGGGCTCTGGATCGACCGGACCTGGCCCAGCCAGTATTCCTGGGCGCTCATGGGGCTGGTGGCCGGCGTGATCGTCGGCTGCATCAACGCGGCCTATTGGGTCCGGAAAATCCGCAGCCGCATTATCGAAGAGGAATGACATGACGCAAAACGAATTAGGGATGCTGGGGTTGATGCTGGTCGCGGGGATGGCGCTGGGCGCCCTCTATTTCGCGGGCCTGTGGCAGACCGTGAAGAGGCTGGGACAGGCACAAGGCCGCGCTCGCCTGCTGATGGTCAGTCTGGTCGTGCGCCTGTCCGTCCTTCTGACCGTATTTTACTTTCTGCTGCAGGGCGGCCACTGGGAAAGACTGGCGGCGGCACTGGCCGGGTTTGTTCTCATGCGCAAAATTCTGGAGCATCGCCTGGGGCCGCAGAAGACGGCGGAAGCCGCGCGTTCATAATTGGGCAAGGATTAGAGCGACCGTTGTAAGGAGTTTATATGGAAATCGTAACACTCAATCAGATCAGTCCGGATCAGGTTGTCGTCTGGAGCTGGAACTTTATCACGATCAACGTGACCATCCTTTATACCTGGCTGGTGATGGGCATCCTGGTCGGCGGCTCCATTTGGATTACCCGCAATCTGTCTTCGGAAATGAATGTGTCGCGCTGGCAGCATTTCCTGGAAATCGTGATTTCCGTCGTCCGCGGAGAAATCAGCGAAATGACGAAGAAGGGGGCGGACCATTATATCCCTCTGATCGGCACGCTGTTTTTGTTCATCTGCACGTCCAACGTGCTGGCGGTGGTGCCGGGGTATGTGGCGCCCACGTCGTCCATGACGACCACGGCGGCGCTGGCGACCTGCGTATTCATCGCCGTTCCGTACTACGGGATTTCCCGGAACGGAATCCTGCATTACGTCAAGGAGTATTTCCAGCCGACGTTCATCTTCTTTCCGTTCCATGTCATGGGGGAACTGTCCCGAACGCTCGCGCTCACGGTCCGGCTTTTCGGCAACATCATGAGCCACGAAAAGGTCATCGGAATTCTGCTGGCCGTCACGCCCTTTCTGTTCCCCGTCGTGATGCAAATCCTGGGGCTCCTGATCGGCGTGATTCAGGCCTACATTTTTGCGATTCTCTCCATGGTGTATATCGCCTCGGCGCTTTCCGCCGAGGAGGAAGGGCATTCCGCGGAAGTCAAAAAAGAGGGCTCTGCAGCCTGATAAAATTGAAATAAAGGAGGAGTATGTATGGACAACGTAAGTCTCGTCGCGATGGCCTCGATAATCGGTGCGGGTTTGGCAATGGGGATCGGTTCAATCGGCCCCGGACTGGGCATGGGACAGGCAATCGCCCAGGCGCTGGCCGCAATTGCCCAGCAGCCGGATGAGAGGAATTCCTTAACGCGGACATTATTCGTCGGTTTGGCGATGATCGAATCCATCGCCATTTACTGCTTCGTGATTTCCATGATTCTGATTTTCGCCAATCCGTTCTGGGGTTTCATTATCAAGTAGGGGGATAAACCATGCATATCGACTGGTTTGTATTTTTAGCGCAAATCTTCAATTTCCTCCTGCTGATGTATCTGCTGAAGCGATTTCTCTACGGGCGGATTATCAAGGCGATGGATGACCGGGAGGCGAAAATCGCCGCGCGCTTCGCCGAGGCCGATGAGCTGAAGGCGAAAGCGGAGGAAGAAGCCCTGCTCTACGAAAAGCGCAATCAGAGCCTCAATGAGAGAAAGGAAATGATGCTCAACGAGGCGACGATGGCGGCGGAAGCCAAGCGCAAGGAGCTGATGGAAAAGGTCCGCGTCGAGGTGGATGCGGTCAAGACGCGCTGGCAGGATATGCTGGTCCGGGAGCAGGACGCCTTTTTCTACGATTTGCGCCAGCGGGCGGCCAAACAGTTGTATGCCACGGCGCGCAAGGCCCTTGCCGATCTGGCGGACGCCGATCTGGAGGACCGGATCGTCGATGAATTTCTCCGCCGGGTGCAGTCGTTGGACGAAGAGAAAAGCGCCCAGCTGCGCAAGGCGATCCGCGGCGGCGGAAACCGGGTGACGATCCAGAGCGCCTTCGGGATTCCCGCCCCAAGACAGACGCAGATTGAGGAGGTCTTGAAAAAGCAGATCACCAACGGATTTACCATCCGCTATCTGCAAGAACCGGATATCGTTTCGGGCATTGAAATGCGGGTCAACGGACACAAAGTGGCCTGGAGCCTGAATGAATACCTGGAAACCCTGGTGGAGAGTTTGACGGAAACGCTCCAGAAAGAAGCGCATGCGGCGTAGAAAGTAGACCGACCCCCTTAGCAGGGGGCGCGAGGCTGAAGGCTGAAGTCTGGAACGATGTCAGGAGGCATAGAATGAATCAAGAGGTGAACCAAGTGGAAAGTCAGGAGCTGAAAACCTTTCTGGACGACACGTTCGATACCATGGGAAAGGTTTTGGATGAGCAGAATCCTGAACTGAGACAGTATGAAATCGGCACCGTGCAGTTTGTCGGCCGGGACATCGCCCGGGTCAGCGGTCTGCCCCAGATCCGCGCGGAGGAACTGGTGCGCTTTTCCGGCAACTACATGGGGCTGGTCTTTAATATCGATCCCAAAGAAATCGGCGTGATTCTTTTAGACCCCAGCGAAAATATCCAGGTCGGCTCGGAAGTCCAGCGCACCAAGCGCGTACTGGACGTCCCCGTGGGCGAAGGGTTGCTGGGGCGGGTGGTCGATCCGCTGGGGCGTCCGCTGGACGGACTGGGGGAAGTGAGCACCGTCCTGCGGCTGCCGGTGGAGCGGCCCGCGCCCGCCGTCATGGACCGCGCTCCGGTGACCGTGCCGCTGCAGACCGGCATCAAGGTGATCGACGCGCTGATTCCCATCGGACGCGGTCAGCGTGAGCTCATTCTCGGAGACCGGCAGACCGGCAAGACGGCCATCGCCGTGGATACCATCATCAATCAGAAGGAAACGAACATCATCTCCATTTACTGCGCCGTCGGCAAGAAAAGCGCCGACGTCGCCAAGGTCATCGCCGAACTGCGCGACCACGGGGTCATGGGGGCCTGCATTGTGGTCGTGGCCACCGGCGAAGACACGCCGGGGCTTCAGTTCATCGCGCCGTACGCGGCGACCAGCATGGCGGAGTATTTCGTCGAGCAGGGACGGGACGTGCTGATCGTGTACGACGATCTGACCTCTCACGCCCGGGCCTACCGTGAAGTGTCGCTGCTTCTGCGGCGTCCGCCCGGACGCGAGGCCTTCCCCGGGGACATCTTTTACATTCACTCCCGCCTCCTGGAGAGATCCACCCATATGCGCCCCGAGCTGGGCGGCGGATCGCTGACATCCCTGCCGGTCGTTGAGACGGAGGCGCAGGACATGTCGTCCTACATTCCGACCAACCTGATTTCCATTACGGACGGCCAGATCTATCTGTCGCCGGTGCTCTTCAACAAGGGCATTCTGCCGGCGGTGGACGTCGGTAAATCCGTTTCGCGCGTCGGCGGCAAAACGCAGCTGCCCGCCTACCGCTCCGTCGCGGGGGACTTGCGTCTGTCCTACACGCAGTTCGAGGAGCTGGAATCCTTCTCCCGGTTCGGCACCCGGCTTGACGATGCCACACGCCGGACGCTCGAGCGCGGCTGGCGCGTCCGCGAAATTCTCAAGCAGGGACAATACAAGCCCCTGCGTGCCTCCGAGCAGATCGCGTCGCTTCTGTCCATCACGGGCGGCGCCCTGGATCTGGTTCCGATCGACAAGATCCGAGAAGCGGAATCGCGGCTTCTGGGTGTCGTCAACGACCAGCTGCCGGAGCTGTGCGCGCGGATTGAGGAGGGGAAGAAAATGGACCTGGCGGACCGCGACAGCGTTTTGAACAAGATCAAACCGGCCATCGCACCGCTGGAAGAGGTCGAGGAAGCCCATGCAAACAACTGAGTCGCTCAAGAGGAGAATGAAAAGCGCCGGGGATCTTTTATCCGTCGTCAAGACGATGAAAGCCCTGGCCGCCGTGAGCATCCGCCAGTATCAGCGGGCGGTGGATTCGCTTCGCGATTACAACCGCACGGTGGAAATGGGCCTGCAGATCGTACTGAAGGAGCGCATGGGCGCGACGATGAAGCGGAAGAACGTTCCCATCAAGCGGCTCGGCGTGATCGTATTCGGGTCCGACCAGGGGCTGTGCGGGCAGCTCAATGAGCAGATTTCCGTTTTTGCGCTGGATCACATGAAAAGCACCGGCGTGAAAAAGGAAAACCGCAAGGTGCTTTCGGTCGGCGCCCGCGTGGCGGACTACGTGGAAGACGCCGGGCAGACGGTGGACGAGCTTCTGTCGACCCCCGGTTCCACGGCGGGCATCACGCCGCTGGTGCAGGAAATCATCATGGTGATCGATGAGTGGCATTTTCGCGGCAACATCGATCATTTCTTCCTTTTTTACAACGAATATCTGACCGGAGCCGCCTACCGTCCCCGCATGCTGCAGCTTCTGCCGGTGGACGCGGACTGGCTGAAGCAGATCGCCAGGAAAAAGTGGGACTCCAAGTCGCTGCCGATCTTCCGGATGGACGGCGACCGGATTTTTTCATCGCTGATCCGCGAGTATCTGTTCGTATCGCTGTACCGGGCCTTCGCCGAGTCGCTGGCCAGCGAAAACGCCAGCCGGTTGGCTTCCATGCAGAACGCCGAGAAAAATATTGAAGAGCAGCTGCAGGATTTGCATGTGCAGTTCCACCGCACCCGCCAGATGACGATTACCGAGGAACTTCTGGACATTGTCGCCGGATTTGAGGCGCTGCAGGAAGAGGAATCCCAAATTCAACCGAGAAAGGGGGAATGACGCATGTCAACAGGATCGGACAAAAGGATTTGCGTGATCTGCGCCTGGCGCGAAAACTGCACCAAGCGGTACCGGGTGAAAACCAATGCACTGTTCGATGTCAATTGCCCCGATTATACCCGGGATATCAAACTGCGGGACAAGGATGTCGACAAGCTGGTGGAAGATCAGGTGATGCGGTGGCAAAGGGACAAAAAGGAAAAGCCGGGGCATGTGATCACGCTGTCCAGCGAGACGGGCGCCGGCGGGGGATTCATTTCCCGGATCCTGGCCACGGAACTGAAAATGAACATTGTGGGAAGCGAATTGATTCATAAAGTCGCCGAAAGCGCGCATATGAGCGAAAAGGTGATCAAATCCCTGGATGAAAAAAGCATATCGTTTTTCGACAGCCTGATCAGTTCCTTTTTCGAGTCGCGTCATATCTGGCCCAATGAATACCTCCGGCATCTTTCGATGGTGATGCACACCAACGCAGAGCACGGCAACGTCATTATCATCGGCCGGGGCGGAAGCTTTATTCTGAAAGACAAGGCCTTTCGGGTGCGCATTATCGCGCCGGAAGAGGCGCGCGTGGAAAAAGTGATGAGGGATCGCCACATGTCCAAAGCGGAAGCCCTGGAATACGTGCGCAAGTATGATGAGTATCAGGTCGGATTCATCAAAAATTACTTTAAGGAAGACATCAACGACCCGAAGCATTACGACATGATGGTCAATACGGACAAGGTCAGCATTGAAAGCGCGGCGGAATCCATCAAGAAGGCGTTTCTGCTTAGGAAATCCATGCAGCAGGAGTAGGGAGGTGTTCGGGTGATGACCAGATCGGAGCGCGCTCTGCTGTTTTGTCTGGCGGAGGAAATCATTCTGCACCTGCGCAACCGGCTTGCCGAGATTGAAAATCTTCATCCCCGCGAGTCGGCTCTGGGCATTGCCACGTTTCAGGAGCGGCTGCGCCACATTGAGGAACTGCTGGACAGCGTCAAGAAAGAGCACGAGCGGTCCGCTTAGTGGTTCTGAACGGACCCGTTGGGCCTGGCGGCCAGATAAATGAAAAAAGTCGTGCCGACGCCGACCGTCGATTCCATGCTGATCAGCCCGTTGTGATACTTGATGATGGAATCGCAGATGGCCAGTCCCAGGCCGATGCCGCCCCGCTCCTTCTTTTCCTTGGTTGTAAAGTAAGGGTCAAAAATTTTGGAGAGGTTCTCCCGGGGGATGCCGACCCCCCGGTCCCGGATAACGATCCGGACATAGTTGCCCTCGCCCAGGGTGCGGATGTTGGTTCCGGTCGTGATGTTTTCCGCAATCACTTCCATGGGGCCTCCTTCCGGCATGGCCTCCTTCGCGTTGGTGACCATGTTTTCAATCACCTGTTTGATCTGCAGAGCGTCCACTTCCACGGGCCAGAGGTCGGCGGCGATCACCGGTTTGCAGGTCACCTTCGAACCGGCCAGGGTTTTCTCGACGGTCTCTTGAATCAGTCCGCCGATCCTTTCGATCTTCTTGACGGGATAGCCGCCCTGGGCGAAGGTGATGAGCCGGTGGGCCAGCTCCTTGGCCTGCAGGCCGGCGCGCTCCGCGACGGCCAGTCCGTTTTCCAGAATTTTGTCCTCTTCGCTTGCGGAGATTTTCGCCAGAAAGACATTGCGCAGGATGGCGGTCAGCAGACTGTCAAAGTCCTTGGCGACGCCGTCGGCGAAGGTTCCCAGGGATTCGAGCTTGGTCCGCTTGAGCAGCTCCTCCTCCGCCGTCTTCTGATCCGTGATGTCTTCCAGCGTTTCCATGGCGCCGAACGTTTTACCGCTGGAATCGCGGATGCTCGTCGCGGTGATCCGGAACCATTTTCCCTTTTCCCCGAGGTCCGGGAAAAACTCCGTCACCTCATAGGCATACTTCAGAACCTTCGATTTGGTGACTTTTCCGGCGTAAAGCGAATAGGAATGATCGATTTTGTCGGTGATGATCAGATCCGCCATGCAGGAACGCGGTGAAGAATAAAAAGCGCGCCATTGCTGGTCGGTGCCCAGAACTTCTTCCGCGCGGATGCCGGAAAGCCCCTCCAGCGCCCGGTTCCAGTAGAGGATTTTACGGTCGGTGGAGATGACGAAGGTGGGGATCGGCGAACTCTGGAGTATGCTGCGGAGAATCTGCTGATCGTTGCGGCCCCGCCAGATGGCATAGGCGAAGCTGATGATGGCGGTTGCCGCCAGAAGCAAAATAAAAAGAAGAAAATGGATCTCCATGCCAGGCACCCGGTTTCCCCAATCTTTCCGTGAAGTTCGATCCGGCCGCGATCCGTTCCTGCAAAAGGCCGCGGCCGCCCTTGGGCGGAGTCGCACCTGAATAGCAAGATTGCCTTGAAATTGCAAGATTGGAAAAAGTCGGTGTGGAAAAGAGTTGCAAAGCCGAGTCAGGTTGTGGAAAAGGGAAGACCCCTTTTGAAAGGTGGGGTATGGCGAGCTGCGGAAAGAAAAAACTCCGGGGCCATGAATGGCAGGGCGGTTCCGTCGGACGCGGCGCTCCTGCTTCAGCAGGCGGGGCATGAGACGGCCGGAGCGAAGACGCTGCCGGACGTTCACCGGTCGGGGGATGTCCCGGCGCGTCATCGAAGCTGCGCTCCGCGGCTGACCGGGGCTCGCCGGAGGATCATTTTACCGTTTATTTTTTGCGGAAAATATACTAAGCATCGTGCACCAACGTTGAAAAAATGGAGCCAATCATGAAGACAACATGCCGGGGCCTGCGGATCTTTGCCTTGGCCTTCTTTCTGTTGCTGTGCCCCGCTGCGGCGTCCGCCCAGGCGCTGACCCTGGAGGAGAGCATTGCCCTGGCCCTGAAGAACAGTTATGTGCTGGACATCGCCAGGGAGGGGGTGAAAAGCGCCGAGGCGCAGAAAAAGGAGGCCCTGACCGGTTTCCTGCCGAAGTTCAGCACGACCTACAGTTACACACGCCTCAATAAAGCGCCTTACATGGCCGGCTTTACATTGCCGACCGTTCCGCCCCTGACCGTCGGGCCGGTGGATATGGGGACCATCAACAACTACAACTGGGGCATCGAGGCCCGTCAGCCGCTTTTTGCGGGCGGCGGGATCCTGGCCAACTACCAGGCCTTTAAGATTGCCGAGGATACGGCGCTGGTGGAGCAGACGGCCAAATCCCTGGATGTCGTCCAGGATGTCAAAATCGCCTATTTCAACATTTTGCGCACACAACGGCTGATGGAGACGGCCCGGCAGCAGGTGGACATGCTGGCCGCCCACTGCGATGTGGCCGAGAATTTTTACCGGGTCGGCCTGATTCCCAAGAACGACATGCTGCAGGCGGAAGTGGAGCTGGCCAACGGAAGGCAGACGCTGGTGAAGGCGAAGAACGGCGTCGAATCGACGAAGGCTAAATTGAACACGATCCTGAAGAGGGATGTGTTGACCCCCGTCGAGGTGGTCGATATTCTCGATTATCAGCCCCTGCGGCAATCGTTTGAAGAGTGCTTGGCGATTGCCCGGCAGCGCCGTCCGGAGCTCAAAATGTCCGAGCTCAGGATTGAACAGGCGGGCAAGATGGTCCGCGCGGCGCAAAGCGAGTATTTCCCGGCGGTCAGCCTGGTCGGAAATTACGGGCGGTTCGGCGATACGGCATCGCTTTCCGGCACGCTGTACAAGGACGCGGAAAGCTGGCAGGTCATGGCGGTGGCCAGCTGGAATTTCTGGGAATGGGGCAAAACGAAATACCGGGTGGATGCCGGGAAAGCCAGGGAAAACCAGGCGCTGGATCAGTCCCGGGAACTCAACGATCAGATCGCCCTCGAAATCAAGAACGCTTTTCTGGCGCTGCAGGAAGCGGAAAGCCAGATTGCCGTTTCCAAGAAGGTGATCGAACAGGCCGAAGAGAATTTCCGCATTGCCGAAGCCCGCTACAAAGAACGGGTGGCGCGTTCTACGGAGGTGCTCGATGCGCAGACCCTGCTGACGAAGGCCAAGGCCGAGTATGCCAATGCGCTGGCTGATTACAATATTGCCCATGCCCGCCTGCAGAGAGCCATGGGGGTGGCCCGTTGACCGCGAGACGTTTTTGGGCCCAAAAAGGATATTCCGGGTGAAGAAATTACCGTTATGCTGGATCGTTGCATGGGTCGCGCTCTGGATGTACGTTCCGGCTGCGTCCGCTCAGGAGTACAGCCTTCGGGACCTGTATGCCGAGGCCGTGAAAAACTCCGAAAAAATCAAGTATGCCGAGGAAAATCTCTACATCGCGAAAATGGGCCGGATGAAGGCGTGGTCGGTTCTGATGCCCAAATTGACGGCTTTCGGCACCTACAATCGTTATTCCGAGGCGAAGTTTACGGTCTCCGGCGCGCTGATTCAGCCGAACGAGGGGGGCAACTGGGGCGTCCGCGCCGACGAGAGTTTTTCAATGAGTATCCGAGAACTGGACGCTTTGAAAATCTCCGGACAACTGGTTGTCAAAAGCGAGTATGATCTGGAAAACACCAAATCGGATTTTATCTTTTCCGTGGCGACAGCCTATTACGACGCCCTCAAGGCAAAAAAAGCGCTTGAAATCGCCGCGGCCAACGTGGAGCGGCTGACGCAGTACCGGTACTTTGTCGAAAAGAGGCTGAAGGTGGGCGAGGTGACCCGCACGGCCCTGCTGCGCGCCGACGGCGAATTATCCGGGGCGCAGTCCGATTATCTGCGGGCCACGAACGCTTTTCAGCTGGCCCGGGCAGCTCTGGTCCGCGTCACGGGGATCGGGGAAGACTTCCGGCTCAGGGAGGAGGCGCCTGACTTCTCCGCCGTCGATCCGTTCGATCGTCTGCGGCAGACCGCCTTTCAAATGAGACCGGATCTGAAAAGCCAGGACATGCAGATTCAGGTCGCCGAGCGGCAGGTGAAATATGCCCGGGGTGCTTTCTGGCCGTATGTCGGATTTTACGCCATTTACAACGGGGCGGACCAGAACCCGGCGACTGCAACACTGGTTCGGGAAAGCCTGTTGGCCGGCGTTTCTCTGACGTTCCCCTTTTTCGAAGGGGGATTGCGCATCGCCGAACTCAAGGAGGCAAGATCCAAGGAGCGTCAGGCGCGACTGGCCTATGACGACCTGAAGAAAAATGTCGATATCGAGCTGCGCGCCGCCTGGCTGGATTTGGAAACCCAGAGAGGCACGCTGAAATTTTTGGAAGATCAACTGGTTTTTGCCCACGACAATTACAATGCCGTCCTGAGGCAGTATCAAAACGGCCTGGCGACCAGCCTGGACGTGATGGACGCCAATACCCTGCTGCTCACCGCGGAGCGCAACACGGTAGAGGCTTTGTACGGCTATCAGCTGGCGAATTTGAGAGTCAGAAAATCAAGCGGTACGCTGCTTCGGTTTGTTCAGGAGGGCTATTGACGCGGGCGGCGGCGTTGGGTCGGGAAAGGGGAGCATCCATGCGTTTTTCTCATGATGAAGATTCCGGCAGGCAGGCGTCCAGGTTGCCGTGGGTGCGGCGGCTGTCCGCCGTAACCCTGGCGGCGCTTCTGATTCTGGGACTCTCGTCCTGTCAGAAGGAAAAGGCGGCCGAGCCGGAGCGCCGGGTGAACGTGCGCGTCTGGCCCGCTGAAACCAAGCGCGTCCGGCCCTACCTGGAGACCACGGGAACGCTCAAGGCTTTTGAGGAGGTCGTCGTCAGTTCGGAAGTGGACGGCATTCTCAAACAGATCGGGGTGGACGAGGGATCGCCCGTCCACCCGGGCATGCTGCTTGCCGAGATCAACGAGACCGACTACCGGCTGGACTGGAAGCGGTCCGATGCCGCGCTCCGACAGGCCCGGGCCTCGCTGGACAACGCCCGGGCGGAGTATCAGAGAAAGGAAGCCCTGTACCGGGAGGAGCTCATCACCAAACAGCAGTTTGACGATGTCTCGACGCGGGTGGCTCTGGCCGAAGCGGAGCTGGAAAGAATCCGGGCGACGCTGTCGATCTCGCAGGAAAAGTTGGAGCGGACGAAAATCCGCTCCCCGCTCACCGGCGCGGTCAAGGAGAGGAAGGTGTCCGCGGGCGATTACGTCCGAAACGGCACGCCTCTTTTTCAGCTCATCAAAATCGATCCCTTGAAGCTCAGCTTTACCGTCCGGGAAAAAGACGTTGCCGCCCTGAAGATCGGGCAGGAAGTGGTGTTCCGCGTGGATGCCTTTCCCGGCCGGTCTTTTTCCGGCAGGGTCCATCTGCTGTATCCGAACGTGGAGGAGCGCACCCGCACGCTTCAGGCGGAGGCTCTGGTTCCCAATCCCGGCCATGTTTTAAAGCCCGGGTATTTTGCGCGCGTGCAGATCTTTACCGGAGCCGAACGGGACACCGTTGTAGTCCCCGTTACGGCGCTGATGTATGACGGGACCGCCGTGCGCATTTTTGTGGTCACGGGCGATACGGCGCGGGAGCGGCCGATTCAAACGGGCAATCCCTACGGCGAGTATATGGAAGTGATACAGGGCCTGAAGGAAAAAGAGCCGGTGGTCGTTGTGGGCCAGAACAATCTGTCGGATGGAGTGAAAGTTCATGTGGCTCGCTGATACCTCCGTCAAACGTCCGGTTTTCGCCACCATGGTGATTCTGGCGCTGGTGGTGCTGGGCGTCGTCAGCTATCCGAATATCGGCGTCGATCTTTTTCCCAGAATTGATTTTCCGATCGTGACCATCACGACGGACCTCAAGGGCGCCAGCCCCGACGTCATGGATGTGGACGTGACGGACCGCATCGAAGGCGCGGTCAACACCATCAACGGCGTCAAGAGCATCACCTCCATCAGCTATGAAGGACGGGCGCGCACGACCATCGAATTTGTCCTGGAACGAAACATCGATCTGGCCGTTCAGGACGTGCGCGAAAAAGTTTCCACCATCCGCTCCAAGCTGCCGGACGATATCGACGAGCCGAGGATTGCCAAGGTGGACCCCGACGCTTCGCCGATCCTGTTTCTGAATCTTTCCGGCAACCGTTCCGTGCGGGACCTTTCCACCTATGCGGACGAAATCTTAAAAGAGCAGCTGCAGCGCATCAACGGCGTCGGCGATGTGATCTTTTACGGGATGCGTCTGCGGCAGGTGCGCATCTGGCTGGACGCCGCCCGAATGAGGGCCTACGAGGTGTCCCCGAATGACATCGTCTTTGCCCTCAAACGGGAGAACATTGAACTCCCGGGAGGACGCGTCGAAACCCGGACGCGCGAATACACCGTCCGGATCAAGGGTGAGTTTCCCCGGATCGCCGATTTCAACGACTTGATCATCAGCTACTATCGGGGAGCGCCGGTGCGGATACGCGACATCGGCCGCGCCGAAGACGGCATGGAGGAAAAGCGCTCACTGGCGCGGTTCAACCGCGTTCCGGCGGTGGGCATGGCCATCCAGAAACAGTCGGGCACCAATACGGTGGAGGTGGCCAACCGGGTCAAGAAGGAAATCGAAGCCATCAATAAGACCCTGCCTCCGGGCATGAAAATCAATACGGCCGTCGACCAGTCGCTGTTTATTGTCCGGTCGATCGAGGAAGTGCAGTTTCATTTGATTCTCGGCAGCCTGTTTGCCGTTCTGGCGGTTCTGCTGTTCCTCAAGAACGTGCGAACCACGCTGATCAGTGCGGTGGCGCTCCCGGTTTCCATCATCTCCACCTTCGCGCTGATCAACGCCTTCGGGTTTACCTTCAACAACATGACGATGCTGGCTTTATCGCTCTCGGTCGGTCTGCTGATTGACGACGCCATTATTGTCATTGAAAATATCTACCGCCATGTGGAGGAAGGCATGGAGCCGCTTGAAGCGGCGACCTTCGGAACCTCCGAAATCGGGCTGGCCGTGACGGCAACGACCTTCGCGATTGTGGGCATTTTTCTGCCCGTCGCCTTCATGAAAGGGATTATCGGCCGTTTTTTCATCCAGTTTGCCCTGACGATCGTTTTTGCCGTGATGGTGTCCCTGCTGGTTTCCTTCACCCTGACGCCGATGATGGCCTCGATTTTTCTCAAGCCGCACCGCAAAAGCATGGCCAACCCTCCGGCGGTTGGAGAAGCATCCGGCGCGGCCTCTGACCGCCCGTCCTTCTGGCGACGGGTCGGCGACGTTCTGGAGCGCTACTACAAAAGGCTGGAGGCCTTTTATCGCGTTGTTCTCGAGTGGTCGCTGGGCTGGCGCAAAACGGTGCTTGTTGGAGCCCTGGTCGTTTTCGTTTTGAGCCTCGGTCTTACGGGGTGGATCGGAAAGGAATTCGTGCCTCCGGAGGACCAGGGCGTTTTTATCGTGCGCATGGAAACGCCGATCGATTATTCCGTGGATCAGATCGAACGGTATCTGGAAAAAACGGAGCAGATGATGGCGGACATCCCGGAAGTAAAATCGGTCTATTACGTGCAGGGATACGGGGGCTACCACAACCGCGCACTGATGTTTCTGAACCTGAAGCCCAAGGCCGAGCGCAAAAAAAGCCAGGAGGACGTCAAGAAAATCGCCCGCGCCAAACTGCGCACCATTCCCGGGTTGAAGGTTTCCGCGGAGGACATCTCTGTTGTGGGTGGAGGGATCCGAAATGTGCCCATTCAGTTCAGCATTCGCGGTCAGGACCTGAACGCGCTGCAGGAATATGCCAAGCAAATCAGCGCCGAGTTTGCCAGGCTGCCGGGCATTACGGATGTAGACACGTCCCTGGAAGTCGGCAAGCCCGAGTTTAAAGTCTATGTGGACCGTGACCGGGCGGCGGATCTGGGCGTGGAAGTGGCCACGATCGCCGAAGCCATCAATATTCTGATCAGCGGCGAGATGGATATCGCCCGCTACAAGGATGAACTCAAGGGAAAGCGCTACGATATCCGGGTGCGGCTCAACCCGCAGGACCGGGAAAGCGCCTCCTCCCTGGGACGCATATACGTACGCGCCCGCGACGGAAAACTGGTGGAGCTTTCCAACGTCGTTCGCATGGAAGAAGGGGCGGGACCGAGCGTCATCAACCGTGTGGACCGGCAACGGGCCATTACGGTGTTCGCGTCTTTGGAAGGCAAGCCGCTGGGACAGGCGAAGGAGGAGCTGGACGGCATCGCGGCGAAAATCCTGCCTCCGGATTACCTTCCCAAATATCAGGGAATGGCCGACACCATGCAGGAGTCTTTCGGTTATCTGCTGTTCGCGTTGCTCTTGGGCGTCATTATGGCCTACATGATTCTGGCTTCGCAGTTTGAAAGCTTTGTGCATCCCGTGACCGTTCTGCTGTCGATGCCCCTGTCCTTCATCGGCGCTTTCGGCGCCCTGTTCCTGACCGGAAAGACGCTGAATATCTTCAGCCTGATCGGTCTGATCCTGCTCATGGGTCTCGTCAAGAAGAATGCCATTCTGCTGGTGGATTATACCAATGTTTTACGGGGCAGGGGCCTGTCTCGCCGGGAGGCGATCCTTCAGGCGGGGCCGGTCCGGATGCGGCCGATTCTCATGACCACCTTTGCCATGGTCTTCGGCATGCTGCCGATTGCCCTGGCGGTGGGCGAAGGTGCGGAGACGCGCGCTCCCATGGGGATTGCCGTGATCGGCGGACTGCTGACGTCTCTGGTGCTGACGCTGATCGTGGTCCCGTCCGCCTATGATATTTTTGATGACTGGCAGGAAAAATTCAAAAACCGGAGAAAAACCGCTCAAAAATAAAAGTCGATTGCTTCGGGAGGGCACATGAAAATGTTTTTTGTCATATACGCCGAGGCCTCGGATGAACGGGTCACGGCCGCCTTCAAGAACGCCGGGTTCAGGTCCTACACGAAAATACACGGCGCGACCGGCGAAGGCGAGGAAAGCGAGCCGAAGCTGGGCACGCACTACTGGCCGGGGAGGAACAATACTCTTTTGCTGGGGGTGCCGGACGAGGAGATTCAGAAACTCGTCGATCTGGTCCGGAAGTTCAAAGCGGAAAACCCTCGCGCGGGGCTGAGGGCGTTCACCTTTCCGCTGGAGGAGTGCGTTTGAAGCCGGAACGCCTTACCGTTTTTGGATGGACGCTAGGGCCTTGGCGGCTGCGACTTTCACATTTTCCGGGTAACGGCTGATTCCCAGAAAAGATTTGGTCCCGACGATTTTGGAGAGGACGGGGATGGAGTTGGGCAGTCCAATGCTGCCCAAGGCGGCGCAGATTCTCTCCTGCAGAGCCGCTCGCAGATCCTTGTCGCGGATGGGATTGTTTTCCAGCAGGATGTGCAGCGCCGGCTCCGCCTCTGCGCATTTTGCGTTGCCGAGCACGTCCACGATGTTGATCATGAATTTGTGCTCCACCTGCGGCAGGACGGAAAGAAGCAGGGAGCAGCGCTTACTTTTTCCGGTGCGGCTGATGCTTTTGAGGGCCTCCATTCTCACCTTGATGTTTTCGTGGAGAAGCAGCGGCTGCAGCGCTTCGGCGCTGGATTCATCTCCGATGTGGCTCAGGATATAGGCGATGTTCCGCAGGTAAAACCAGGGCTGATCCTTGCCGAGCTGGTCGCGGACCGGTGGAATGGCCCTTCGGCCGGCGCTGATGATCAGCCGCATGATGCGAACGCGCTCATTGCTGTCCCGTTGCTCCTTGAGAAGATCCAGAAGCTGGTTCATGGCGTTGTCTCCGAGCCGGATCAGCATCTCTCCCGCGTCGCGCTTTTGATCCGGTTCGCCCTCCTTGAAAATATTGAACAGGATGGCAATTCGCTCTTCAGCGGCGCAGGCGTCGATGAAGTCAACGGAGATTTCGTGGATCGTGTCGTTCTTATCGATCACGCCCGTTCGGACGTCGTTGAAAAAGTCCAGAATCGGAATGGCTGCGTGAAAGTCGTCCTGCCAGATCAGATGATTCACGTGGTCCCTGAGAAAACCGCAGATCTTCCGATAGGCGGGTGTGGCCAGCGTTTCCAGCTTGATCCAGTCCAATAGTTTGCCGGCGATTCCCCGCAGGACGGTTTGTTTTTCTTTGTCCGGGATGTTTTCAATGATTTCGATCAGGGCGCGCGCCGCCTGGTCCCTCACCTTGGCGTCTTGGGCAAACATGTTCGCCAGGAAGCGGTTCATAATCGTTTCGAGGGTTGCCCGTTCTTGTTGGGCGGCCAGGGTTTCCACGGACCGGATCAGGGAGGACAGGACCGCTTCATCCAGAACGCCTTTTGCGCTGTCGCCGAGCAGCCGTTCGATGTTTTCCTGAATCTGCGGCAGGCTTTCCGCCCCCAGGGCTTCTTCCCGTCCGGGTGCGGCCCCTTCCGTCGGAATTTCGGTCTCGGTTGCAGAGGCGACCGGACGGAATTTACCGATCAGATGCCCCATCAGCGCGCCGCTTGCGGGTTTTTCGCCTTGTTGAAGCAGAATTTCCGCGGCCAGGTCGGATCCGGTGCCGCCGACGAACCGGTCGATTCCGTCGCGGATCTTTTGCTGCGTATCCGGATCCAGCCGGTCTGAAACCTGATCTATCCGCTTCAGCATGCCGGTCAGCGTTTCCGCGACCCGTGCATCGGGAAGAACGCCTTTCTGCGCGGCCAGCGCAGAAAGGCTGTCCTCAAAGGACTTCAAGAGCCAATCCGGGTTGTCCGCGAGCTCCAGAAGCTTCTGGCGGTCATCCTGCAATTCCGGATGCGATTCGCCGAGATACTGCATAATCTGGTCGTCGGTGAGATCCAGGCTCGCAATAATCTTTTGGTTCTTCCCTTTGGCAACGAATATTTTTTCATCCAGACGGACATGCGATAAGTGATTTTTTTCGATGATTTCCTGCAGGCCGCCCTCGTCCAGGATTTTTTCCGGGTCTTTCGCAAGGTGAGCCAGCAGGGTAAGTAATTCCCGCTTTTCCAGCCCCCTGTGCAGGGAAAGGCTTTTGATGTTGAATTTCAGAAGAATTTCCAGGGTAGAGGCGACATAGGATTTTTCATGATCTTTTTGCGTCAGGGGTTCGTCGCCGACGAGCAGGGTCTTTTCGGATTCGGACAGGACGAATGAAGGATGAATCTTGAAATAATTCAGAAAAACCTGGTAAAGGTTTTCCACTCCGTTCATGACGAGGGCGCTGCTCAACGGATAGAAACGAACATTCTTGACCACCGTATTCATGGCGACCAGAACATCCATGCTGAGTTGTTTCATCCCGTCCATCAAGATGGTCTTCTCCCGCTCTTCATTATTCGATGACCGCCGGACAGCAGCCGTCTGTTCATATATGATTAAATTTTCAATAGAAATTACATATAAAAAACACGATGAAGTGTCAAGCCCATGATGCGTCGGGGAGAATTTTTTTGCCGGCGGAACAACAAATCCCTCCGCGCCGCCGCAGAATTTTCACTTCCCCGCCTCTTTATCCGCAATGCCCGCGCGGACTTTGTTCGTTAACGCTCCACTTCGAACATTTTTTTCTCCGCCCCGCACACCGGGCACGTCCAGGAATCGGGGACGTCTTCGAAGCGGGTGCCGGGGCCGATGCCGTTTTCGGGATCACCCTGCGCCGGATCGTACACGTAGCCGCAGATGCTGCATACGTAGCGGGCCGCGGCCGGAGTTTTGGATTTGGCGGGAGCCGCATCCGCATCATAGGTCGGTGCGGATTTGGGGGATTTGCCTCCCTTGACGTTCTGATAGTAGGCATACGTCATCGGTGTGCCTTCTCCCACCAGGTCCGCTTCGACCACTTTGGCAAAGAAAATCGTATGGGTTCCGCCGTCCAGTTCGCCCTCCACTTCGGCTTCAACGAATCCCAGGGTATAGTCCAAAACAATCGGCACTCCGGTGGCGCCGATTTTGCTTTTCACGCCGTTCAGCTTATCGACGTCGCGGCCGCTTTTAAAGCCGAAAAGTCCGATGAAAGTCATCGGCGCTGCCTCCGACAGAATGGAAACGACGAATTTTCCGCTTTCCCGGATGAGGGAGTGAGTATAGTTTTCCTTATTGATGCAGATGGCCAGGGTGGCGGGCCTGGAGGTGACCTGGACAATGGAGTTCGCGATCTGGCCGTTGAATTTGCCGTCCCTGCCGGACGTGACAATGTAAACGCCGTAGCTGATTTGGTGAAGGGCTGCTCTGTTCATGTTTTTTTCCTCTTTTCGGGATAAATTGATGATTTAACCTTATAGCCGAAATTTCCTTTTCATTCCATGAAATTTATGCGGTTAAAAAAATATTGCAAATCTTTCCCGATTACAGATATGATGCCTTCGTTTTACAAATAAGTTGTCCGGTTGAGACGGGTTTGAGCATTCTCAAAAAAACGGCCCTTTATTTTGCCCGCAAAGAATATTGCAGGTCGGCGATCGAGGAAAGAGCCGATCTGTCGGCCATCAGAGAAAAACCGACCCCCAAAATCATGGTCGGACTGGGCCTGATCGCGTTCAGTTACGTCATCGGCTTGCCGGCGGTCATGGCCATGGGCATCATCGCCGTCTGGCTGAAGGAACCGCTGGTGGTGGTCGTCGGCGGGCCGTTGATTTATGCGGTCTCCACGGTGGTGTTCATCATCGGGATCAAAATGGCGGGGGATAAATATTTCCGGGTGTTTTCCCGCTGGCTCGTCCGGGTGGTGCTGGAAAAGATCCTGGGAAAGGATCTTCAGACGCTTTCCGGGACGGGTTCGGACGACTCCTGCCCGTGAGGTTGAAGAACGCGGGGTGCAGGACTCCGGCAAAGGGTCCACGGTCCGCGGTTTTCGGCCGAATCGGAGCGCCGGGTGAACGAAACCGGCCCTTTTGGAAAGATCGGGCGAGTGGTTCCAAAAAAGATTTTATGAATGGATTGAGAGGTGAAGCATGAGTAAGGTCGAAGAAACCATCAGTGAACTGAAGGAAAAAATCATTGCAACGCTGGGGTTGCTGGACGTAACCCCCGAGGACATAAAGGATGATGATCCGCTGGTCGGCGGAGAGACGGGCATTGATTCCATCGATGTGCTGGAGCTGGTGATGATGATTGAAAAGGATTACGGCGTCAAAATTGACAGCAAGGAACTGGGGGCCAGGGTATTTGCTTCGGTCCGCACACTGGCGACCTTCATTCTCCGGGCCAGGGGCTCCAGGGTCTGATTCCTGCCGGGGCCGGAAACGGTCCTGATCTCCCAACGATCCGAAGCAGAATGGTTCCATGAAGAAAGTATTGCTGATTTCCGCCAACAGGATGAAAAAGCCCTATCCGGTTTATCCGCTGGGGCTTGACTATGTGGCGGGCGCACTGCATCCCCGCTATCAAACGAAGATTCTGGATATGAATCACTGTCCGTCGCTGAGGTTGCTGGGGGACCGGGTCCGGGAGTACGAACCGGACTACATCGGATTTTCCATACGCAATATCGATAACACGGACCTGATGAACCCCCGCGGCTTCCTTTCCGACTACCAGGAAATGATCGGCGTTGTCCGGAGTCATTCGAAGGCGCCGCTCATTCTGGGCGGGAGCGGCTACACGGTTTTTCCCATCGAATTCTTTCGCGCGCTCGGAGCGGACTACGGCATCGCCGGAGAAGGGGAGCGGCTGTCCCTTTTGCTTGATGCGCTGGAGCAAAAGGAGGATGCTGCGTCGATGCCGGGCGTGATCACTCCCGAAACCCTGTCCGTTCGTTATCTCCCCTGGAAGGGAGAGCTGAAGCGCGTCTTTGATCCCGATGCCGAATACGCAAAATTTTATATATCGTATGGCGGCATGATGAATTTACAGACGAAGAGGGGATGTCCGTTCCGTTGCAGCTACTGCACCTACCCTCACATTGAAGGGGGAAAAATGCGGCTCTTGGACCCATGGGAGGTCGCGGACCAGGCCCTTCGGCTGCAGGAAGCCGGCGCCCGGTACATCTTTGTGACCGATTCCGCGTTCAACGCCAGTTTCGAGCACAGCCTTCAGGTTGCCCGGGCTTTCAAGAATCGGGGCGTCCACATTCCCTGGGGAGGATTTTTTGCTCCCACCGCTCCCCCGGAAGGTTATTTTCGCGAACTGGCCGAGGCCGGCCTCACGCATGTGGAATTCGGCACGGAGTCGCTGTGCGACACGATGCTGTCGAATCTCAGGAAGCCTTTTGCCGCCGCCGATGTCTTTGAGGCCCACCGGCAGGCGCAGGCGGCCGGCCTCCACATCGCCCACTATTTTTTGCTGGGCGGCCCCGGTGAAAACCGGGAGACCCTGCGGGAGACCCTGGAGGGCATCGATCGGCTGAACCGGGCGGTATTTTTCTTTTTCTGCGGGATTCGCATTTACCCGCACACGGTGCTGTACGAGACGGCCGTGCGCGAGGGACAAATTCAGGCCTCGCAGAATCTGTTGGCTCCGGTTTTTTACCGCTCGCCTTATCTGTCCGGTCCTGAGATCATCCGGACCGTTGAAGCCCATGCCGCCGGAAGGATCAACTGGCTGATCGGGGCCGGGGAGGGCAAGGCGACACGCATCCTGCCCAGGCTCTACGAGCGGGGGCATACGGGGCCGCTGTGGGAATATCTCATCGCATGACATCGGTTGGGTTTTTTTGCGGGGGGGGGGTGGTTGACCTCGCGCCAACCGACGCGGTGATCCGGTGGTCAGGCGATTCAAACCGTTACGCGCGGATGGCCAACGGTGTGTCCGGAGGGATTTCTCATGGAAGACGGGAAAAAGCGGTTAAGCCCCGCCCTGATTGCGGGGGGTGCGTTTTTGATTGCAGCGCTTGCGGTTTTTTTGGTCAATCCCCTGCTTTCGGCTTCCGTGTTGTCTGTGTTTGTGGGAGGGTGCGTAGCGTCCTGTTTTTTCCCTCAAACGAATTTTCTGGGACCGGTCATCAGCCGGGGACGCACGGGGCAAAAGCTCGTAGCTCTCACTTTTGACGACGGTCCTTCCGAATCTACGACGCAAAAGATTCTGGATTTGCTCGACCGCCACGACGCGAAAGCCACTTTCTTCGTGTCCGGCGTCAATGCCGCGCGCTTTCCTCATCTGATCAGCGAAATCATTCGGCGCGGTCACAGCGTCGGCAATCATTCCATGAACCATGATCCTTTTCTGATGCTGAGGGGAAGCGGCACGCTTCGCCGGGAAATCGCCCAAGCCGGGGAGGTTCTGGGACGGATGGGCATCGATGCTCTGGCGTTCCGCCCGCCGGTCGGCATCGTCAATCCGAAGCTTTTTCCCGTTCTCGAAACCCTGGGATTGCTTTGCGTCACCTTCAGCTGCCGGGCGCGGGACGCGGGCAATTGGCGCATTCGGGATCTTTCGGGCAGAATCCTGCGAAAGGTCAAAGGAGATGATATTATTCTTCTGCATGACCGGCCGCCGCGGGGCGCCGAAGACCCGGCCGTTTTTTGGGACGAACTGGAGAAAACGCTCTCGGGCATCAGGGCCGGCGGGTTGCGGATCGTGCCGCTTTCCGATCTGGTGGGCAGAGACATCCTGCGGCTGAAATCCGCCGGGGATTCCGTTTTTTCCTGAAGTCCCTTCCATGTGCGTCCGCCGAAAATATTTTTGATTGAAAAAATAATAAATGGTATAGCACCTCATTCCGCGGGCATCGGCGAAGCGGCTGAAAGAGGTGTAAGTAGTTGACCGATCGATGGAAATTGCTCAAAGAGGTCCATTGGACTGCAGCGGACGGCATCGAAGCCGGAGCCGATGTGCCGGAAAATTCCGTATGGTTCAAGGGTCATTTTCCTGGAGAACCGATCCTGCCGGGAATCGCCCTCTTGAGCGCCGTTTATGAGGCGGTTTTGAAGGATGCGTCCCGTCGCGGAGAACCTCTCCGAATCTCCGCTTTGAAGCGGGTGCGGTTCACCGGTCCGGTCCTGCCGGGGGAGAAACTGTCCCTAATGCTGGCCCGTGAAGTCCAGAACGGTGAAATCCTGTTTCACTTCAAAGTGGCGGTTCGGGAAAAAACGGTTTGCAGCGGACTGATGACGGTGGCAAAAGTATAGGCGAAAAGGAGGCGGAGATGCCCGCAGACAATGTAATGAAAGCCATTCATCGGCGCGTGGCCGAAATTATTATAGATGAGTTGAAACTGGAAGACTTGACGCCGGACACCTTCAATCCGGACATGGATCTGGTGGATGAACTGGGCATCGACAGCATGGATCTGGCGACGATCGCGCTTGTCTTGCAGGATGAATACAAAATCGTCATCGACGAAGACGACTATCCCCGATTGAAAACCATACGGTTGATTTGTGACTATATTGAGGAAAAGATAGCCACCCGGCATTGAAGGCAGGAAATCCCTATGCCCATGACCGCGAATCCTCCGACATCCGTTCGGTCCGACCGGCCGAAATTTAGAGACCTGCTGGCGCGTCCGGACGTAAAGGCGCGATGGGAAAAGGTGAGGAAATATTTTTTTCTCCGGGAATCCACCTACGACATGACCAACCGCTGCAATATCCGGTGCGAGGGATGCTACTATTACGAGGGGGACAAGCCCTTTGCCGCGGAAAATCTCTCCGCCCAGGACTGGCGCGACCTGATGCAGGCCGAAAAGGCGCGCGGCATCACCTATGTGGTGCTGGCGGGAGCGGAACCGTCCCTGGTTCCCCAACTGCTTGAAGTCTGTCATTCCGAAATACCGCTGGGGAGCATCGCCACCAACGGATTTAAAAAGATACCGGAGCCGGTCGGCTACAAGATTCATATTTCCGTCTGGGGAAACGACGAGACGAGTTTCAAAACGCGCGGCGCCAGAAACCTTCTCAAAAGGCAGATTGAGAATTACCGGGGCGATCCCCGTGCGGTCTTCGTATATACCTTCACGCGCGACAACATCGGCGAGGCCCAGGACGTGGCGGCCGATCTGGTCGCCGCCGGATGCAAAATGACATTTAATGTTTTTTCCTCACCGGTCGGCTACGCGGGACCCCTGCGCCATGACGCGGATTCGCTTTTGAAAACCCGGGAGATGATGATGGCCCTTTTAAACCGTTATCCCCGGCAGGTTCTTTTTTCCGCCTATAACGCCGTCGCGCACACGAGCGATCGGGGGCTGCACGATCTTTACCGCTGTTCATACCCCCGCTGCAATCCGTCGCAGGATATCGGTCTGGGCCGTTCCTTCCGTCAGTACCGGACGGATTTGAACTGGGACCGGTCGGTGGCCTGCTGCGTGCCGGATACGGACTGCAGCGACTGCCGCCATTACGCCGCCGGTTCCGCCGTGGTGACGGCGAGGCTTTACCGCCATGTCGGCGACCTGGAGACCTTTCAATCCTGGCTGGATTACGTCGACACCTACCTGGCGGTCTGGGTCATGGGATATGAAAAAGGGGAAAATCTCTGTTCGAAAATGATCCGTCCGCCGGCGGCAGGCCTGGCCGGCGCCTCCTTGCCGCCGGAAGGCGTATAAAGAAAGAAGGAAGATGAAAACGGTAAGCACCCTCTTGGATTCCGAATGGCGCGAACGCTACCGGAGGATCTCCAGCCTCAACATCCGCAGCTCGATTTACGATCTCACCTGCCGCTGCAATCTGCGCTGCAAGGGGTGTTTCTTCTTTTCCTCGGGCGAGCACCGCGTTCAGGAGGAAACGGATCTCCGCAAGTGGGAGGCCTTTATCGACCGGGAAAAGACCCGCGGCGTAAATCTGGCGATTCTCATCGGCGGCGAGCCGACGCTGTGCATGGACCGCCTGGAAGCTTTCTACCGGCGTCTTCCGACGTACTGCGCGACCAACGGACTCATCAAGGTTCCCCGAGACCGTTTTCCCGATATGATGGTGGGCATTTCCCTGTGGGGCAGCGGAGAAGATGAAAAAATTCTGCGGGGCAGGGACACGTTTGCCGTCTCCAGAAAGAACTACGAGGGCGATCCCTCAGCCTATTACCTGTATACCTTGACGCCCAGGCAGGTGGGAAAAACCGAACCGGTCATCCGGCGCATCCGCGATGTCGGCCTGAAAGTTCACCTGCAGCTGCTCTCCAACGACGAAAGCGTGGACGGATTTTCCTGGCGGCCCGAGGAACTCAGCGATCTGCGGTTCGAACTGGACGAAATGCTGGACCACTATCCGCGGACCGTCGTCTCCTGCCGTTATTATCATGAGATCATCACCACCGGCCGGATGCTGGGGCGTCGCTTCGGCTGGCGGGAGTGCCCGTCCGTGACCGAATCCCTGGACCATCGGCAGCCGCCGGTGCGCCGGCTGATCCATTTTTACCGCTGGGCGGCGGACCTGCAGACCGTCCACCGCTGCTGCACGTCCGCCACGCGCGACTGCTCCCTCTGCAAGGACGGAGCGGCGCACATGAGCTGGGTCATGGTCAACAAGCGCGACCACATGAACACGACGAAGGATCTGCAGAACTGGATCGAAGTCTATGAGATGTTCGCCAGGCTCTATAAGTTTATTCCGTGGTAAGGAATCACAGGGAACGGGCTGAAACCATTTCCTGCTGAATGAAGAAAGCTTCGCCGCCCGTGACATCGGACGGTTTTCCATCCCGCCTGATTTTTTCCGAATCCGGCTGTGTGTTTTCAGGACGTTTTTGCGGCATGACTCCGCAGCCATTTTTCCGCCCCGATCACGACATAGACGGCAACGGCGACCGCGATGATGATCAGCCGGTCCCGGCCGGAAATCGGCTCGCTCTGGAAGACGCGGTTCATGGCCGGAGCGTAGGTGAAAAGCAGCTGCAGGCCTATCATTGCGGCACTGCCCGCCAAAACCCAGGGATTGGAAAGAACGCCGATCCGGAACATCGATTTGGTCAACGACCGGCAGTTGAACAGGTAGGTCAGTTCGATCATGATGAAAAGATTCACCGCCACGGTGCGGGCCTGGGCCAGAGAATAGCCCTGCTGTTGCTGCCAGACAAAGATGCCGTTGGTCGGCAGCGTCCAGGGGATGAACTTGACCAGGTTGTCGAAAATCCGGCGGCCTTCTTCCACCGCGCGTGTAATGCTGGCGAAATTATCGTCCGTCAAAACCATGTCGGCGGCTTCCTTGGAAACATCCGTTCCGGTAAT